>Ga0115002_10001499_pt1 | contig 32141 bp, 27 predicted proteins | sample ArcticOcean_MG_C_8_FD_89576 | JGI IMG/M metagenome (GOLD analysis project Ga0115002, IMG submission 89576) | Marine microbial communities from western Arctic Ocean - ArcticOcean_MG_CB11_86 | ecosystem: Environmental > Aquatic > Marine > Oceanic | place: Arctic Ocean: Canada Basin | collected... | reverse complement strand
CCGTTCATCGAACAAAAATGAATGTCCTGTCAACCAGACACCAAATACAACACTTCGCCAATGATATCCAGGTTCAGGCCGGTATCCGGACACGCTGCTAGGGTCGACATTCTGAAAAATGGCGACAAAAGCAGCAGGAATCAGTTGCAAGGCATTTCGCGCTGTTTGAGAGAAACGCCCCAACAGCGGTCGGCAATTGACAGAAATGGAGTGTCATTTTCGTTGAAACCGTGGCTATCGTCCCGACTTGTCTTCCTTTCCCCGGTCGCGTTACAGACAATAAGCTTGGTTGAACGATTGCAGCGGATTTATGGCATCTATAGAGCGTGATTTCTTTCGATGTGGGTCAAAATTTGTGGAATACGGGATAAAGCAGCGGCGAAATCGATCGCTGCGCTCGCGCCGGACGCTGTCGGCCTGAACTTCTACGCAGGTACGGTCCGGCATGTCGATGCAACAACCGCGGCACAGATTTCTTCGTCCTTGCCGTCGCTGATCGAGCCGGTTGGCTTATTCGTCGATGAAAACGCCGAGACGATTCACAGCATCTGCAGCGCATGTTCGATGCAGACGATTCAACTGCATGGAAACGAGTCCCCGGAAACGATTCGGGAACTGGCCGACTTCAACGCGTCGTACCGGATCATTCGCGTTTGGAATCTCGGTCCAGAAGGGCTGGGGCCGCTGGGTGACTACCTGAGTCGTCTCCGAGACTTGAAAGTCTGGCCGGCAGCCTGTCTGATTGACGCCCGTGTTGAAGGGAAGCATGGCGGAACCGGCCGAATTGTTGACTGGGAATTGCTCGGTCGGGAATACGACCACAGCGAATGGCCGCCATTGATTCTGGCGGGAGGGCTCACCCCGGAAAACGTGGCCGATGCGATTCAGGCTGTAAAGCCGTGGGGAGTCGATGTCGCCAGCGGCGTCGAATCCGCTCCGGGGGTGAAGGACTTTTCGCTCGTCGAGCAGTTCATTCAGTCGGCTCGAGGAGCATCTGAGTTTGTGGACGATGTCGATCGCCTCTAAAAAACATCACTCAAGCATCTTTGACACAATGGTTGTCATGCGGCGACATGTCATATAGACCAACTCACTGATTTTAGACGAATTCTCAGGATGGACAGTCATGGCTGAAGTTCAAGCATTTCGCGGCTGGCGATACGATCTATCACAGGTTGGCAGCCTCGCCGGCGTCACCGCCCCGCCCTACGACGTGATCAATCAAGATCAACAAAACGAGTTGTACAAACAGCATCCGTGCAACGTCGTTCGGCTGATTCTCAATCGTGAAGAACCTGGCGACGCCAGTTCTGACGAGCGATATCGACGGGCAGCCGGTTTTCTGAAACATTGGCGCGAGGAAGGGATTCTCCAGCAGGAACGCGAATCGGCGCTCTATGCCTACCACCAGGAATTCGAGTGGGAAGGAACAAAATATGTTCGGCGCGGATTTCTCGGACGGTTGCGTCTCGAAGAATTCGGCACCGGCAGCGTCTTCCCGCATGAACTGACCATGTCGGGGCCGAAAGCCGATCGACTGGCTTTGTTGAACGCCTGCCGCACCAATCTGTCACCAATTTTCGGCCTGTATCCCGATTCCGACTCGGCCGTTCAAAATCCGTTGGAAACGGCCATTACCTCGATTACACCTTGTGAAGCAACCGACGAATTGGGAGTTTTGCATCGTGTGTGGGCGGTGACCGATCGCGCTGCGATCTCTCAGGTTGTTGAGCAACTGGCGAACAAGCCGATTTTCATTGCCGATGGACATCATCGCTACGAGACGGCCCTCAATTATCGCAATCAGTTACGCGAGTCCGGCGATATTACCGACGATACGGCGGCGGGGAATTTCGTGCTGATGCACTTCGTCGGCATGAACGATCCGGGACTGGCAATCTTGCCGACGCATCGCCTGCTGTCGGGGTTGCCGAGTTTGACGGGAGACGATTTACGGTCTGCGTTGGAAGGTTCTTTTGAGATTGAAGACGTCGGAACCGGAGAAGCCGCCGCACAGGACGCGTGGGAAATGATTGAGGCCGACGGTGGGCAGAATCTGCTGGGATTCGGCACAAATGACGGCCGTTGGCAACTGGCGCGGTTCACCGATACCGCAGCAATGAAACAACTCGCCCCCGATCAAAGCGAGACCTGGCAGGATTTGGGAGTGAGCATCTTGCATCGGCTGGTGTTCGACAAACTGATCGCGGACCGATTTCCCGATTCAGACACTTCCTGCCGGTACGTGCATTTACTCGACGAAGTGACTTCCGCGCAGAAGGATGAGTCGTGTCAACTCGCTTGCCTGGTGGCGCCTGCTGGAATTGAACTCGTCGAGGAGATTGCTTCCAAGTTGGAAAAAATGCCTCAGAAGAGCACATATTTTTATCCCAAGTTGCTGTCGGGGTTGGTTTTCAATTCGCTCGAATAGAATTCGAGAATCTCGTATGCCCTGTTGAACTTGAGAAGCGGGGCAGCGGACAATACGATGGATGTGGCAACCGACGCAGGGTAGCGCGATCGCCATTGGCGGATCGGCGCCTCAGAACCAGGCAACGACCGCAACCGCACACCGGCGGGTCCGGGTAAGAGTGAGAAACATGGCCGACGCGAAGAAGATCGTGCTGATCGAAGACGACCGGGAGATTTCAACCACCATTCACGGTGTGTTGCAGGCCGCCGGATACGACGTGTCCGTTGCCAACAACGGGTTGGAAGGTCAGAACCTGATCAAGACGTGCTCGCCCGATCTGGTGATCACCGACATGATGATGCCCCGCATGGGTGGGTTTCCCACGCTGGAGTTCATCAAGGAGATGGAGAACCCTCCGCGGGTTATTATGATTACCGCGAATGAGGGCGGTCGTCACAAGGCGTACGCCGAAATGCTCGGTGTGGATGACTACTTGCACAAGCCGTTCGCAATGGACTTGCTGCTGGATGCAATTAGCCGGATTCTTTCGCCGACGAAGACCAAGAAGAGCGCCGCCACCGGAAAGCTGAAGCGTTCGACGAAGAAGAAGACGGCAGAATAGGCGAGTTTCGTCCTTGCTCTGTCAATCAATCTTCGATGCCGTGTGCGCGGTCGGATAAAGGCATCGCATTGGCGACTCTCCTCACTTTCTCCCTCTCACGATTTCCAGTGCTGGCCCTCCCCCTTCGCGATCAATGTCTCCCCTTGCACGCTGATTCGTGTCAAAGTCGATTAGAAGCAGTTTTAAAACCCATTGCCTGAGAGTGGCCGGGGCTGGAGTCTCTATGAAGCCCCGGTGATTGCACGCACAAACTGGGGCTTCCCTTCGGTCCAGCCGCGGCCACCCGGGAGACGTTTTGAAACTGGATCAAAAAGATTTCCTCAACACATTCTTGCAACCCGACGCGGCACCGATGGGTAGTGTGAGCGGTGGCGGTTGCTCTGCACGTCGGCTGAGGCGGACGTTCTGACGAGTCGGTGAATTCAGAAGTTTCCGCCTGAGTTCTTATTGCGAATTCGACAGCCGTCGTCATACTGTCTGGAAGAGCGGAGGGCGAAGTCTATTGCTCAATATGTGGCTTTGCACTTGGCGAAGTTGATTATTGAGTCAGGAACTGAAATCCCCTGCAGGCTGGCATCATTGGACGAGAGCCGGTTGTTTTGCGATTCGATGAAAATGAAACTGATCTAAGGAATGGCAACATGTCACAACGTCAATCGAGAATTGCCTGGGGCCTCATCCTGGGACTATGTGGTTCTGCCTGCATTGGGTTGTCCTTGGCGCAGGTTCCGCCAGGCAAAGCGGTCGCTGTTGAAACTTTGCTCCCGGCCAACTCGGTGATCTACGTCGGGGCCACCGGCAAAGATTCACAAAAGGCGGCGTGGGAACAAACCGCAGCACACGATGCCTTGTACAAAACCGGCTTGATGGCCGTCATCGAGAAGACGTTTGCTTCCATCGGAGCAGGCGCTCCCCAGAACGAACAGATGAAGGCGCTGCAGAAAGCGGGCGAACACATTCAGAACAAGGGGTTCTCGGTCGCCATTTCGATGCCAAAACAGATTGCGGGTGGACCGCCGGCGCCGCCGATTCCTTCCATCACCGTCGTCTTGCACGACTCGGCCATGATGGAAGCCGCGCTGAACGAAATGTTGAAGGAGAACGCACCGCCGGACATACAGATTAACGAAAAAACGATCCAAGGCCGCAAAGTCACCAGCATTCCGATTCCCGACGTGCCGCTCCCGCTGGAAGTGAGTTGGTGGAGCGAAGGGCCGCATCTTGTCATCACCGTAGGCATGGGAGCCGCCCAAACTGCCATCAATGTTGCGACCGGTAAGTCGCCGAACATCACCGCCGATCCCAACTGGAAGAAGTACAACGCTGCCAATGCGGACTTCGACGTGGCCTTTGTTGGTTGGTTTGATTTCGGCTCTTTGCGAAAGCAGTTCGGCGAGATGCAATTCCCCCTGCCGCCAATCGGCGGAGGATTTGGTCCTCCCGTTCCAGATACTGACGCCGCACCAGACGCTGCAGAAGCCGCGACCGACGAAGGCGACAGCGGAGCAGCCTTCGGACCATTGCGAGTCGATCAGGTCGCTGTGCTACAAGAAGGTCCGAAGCTGATCAAAGTCAATGATGTGCTGAAGGCGCTCGGCCTCGATACGGTCGGCAGTATTGTCAGCCGTTCCGGATTCAAGGGAAAGGCGTTGTGGAGTGAAACAACGCTCGAAGCGCCCGGTCCGCGACGTGGACTGCTTGCCTATTGGGACCAGAAGCCGATGACATTGAACGATCTTCCGCCGCTTCCGTTCGGCCAGAATGGATTTTATGCGTGCAGCGTCGATTGGTCGAAGTTCTACGACACGACAGCGACGATTGTCAGTGACGTAGCGAAGCTCGGCCCGGAAGCAATTGGCGTGCAGGTCGAAGGCGGTCTACAAAATCTGCCATTAATCATCGGTTTCGATCCCAAGAAAGAACTGTTCGATCCGTTGGGCGATGTCTTCTGCTGCTACAGCGATACTCGGCAGGGAATTCTGGGCTTGGGGGCCGGTGTTGTCGTCAAAGTGGACGATGCCGACACGCTAAAGCAAACGGTGATGAACCTGGTTGGCATGGTGGCCGAGCAGACCGCGCCCGATGAGCTCACCGTCGAAACGACGAAGAAGCAGGGACGCGACATCATCACGCTGAGAATCGCCGATGGAATGTTCAACCCGTCGTTCTCCATCGATGACGACTGGCTGGCGATCGGCCTGTTTCCGCAAACGGTCGAGGCCTTCTTCCTGCGAGTCGATGGCAAACTGACCAACTGGAAACCGACACGAAGTTACCAGGCGAGTCTGGCGGCGATGCCGCAGGAGTTCACCTCAATTTCCGCCAGCGACCCGCGCAAGAGCGTGCGGTTTCTGATGGGCTTGGCCCCGATGATTTTGCCGGCGATTAACGCCGGTCTCAAAGAGGCTGGAATTCCGGGGACCGAAGGTCTGCAAATCAAATTCTCGGCAGCCGATTTGCCGCCCGCAGAACTGGTGGCCAGACCGCTGTTTCCAAACGTCTCGACCTGCACTGCCGACAAGGACGGTTTGAAGTGGACGTCGCGGAATTCACTGCCTTCGATTCCATTCGTCGGCAGTGCCACGGGATTGGCGACAGTCGGCGTGGCAGCCGCACTATTACTGCCGGCCGTGCAGTCGGCGCGCGGTGCAGCGCGGCGTTCCGTCTCGAAGAACAACCTGAAGCAGATGGGATTGGCACTGCACAACTACCACGACACTCATAATAGTTTTCCGCAGGGAACACATCCCAACGAGGATTTGAAAACGGAGAAACGCCTCAGTTGGCAGGCCAATATTCTGCCGTTTCTCGACCAGGCACCTCTGTACAACCAGATTGACTTTGACGCAGCGTGGGACAGCGATGCCAACAAGGAACTCATGAGTACCAAACTGCAGGTGTTGCAGAATCCAGGACTCAAACTGGATACGGGGCCGAAGCACGGCACCACGCACTACGTCGGCATTGCCGGTATCGGCAAGAACGCTGCGTCATTGCCCATCACAGACAAGAATGCCGGCGTGTTCGGTTACAACCGCAAGACGCGGATTGCGGACATCCGGGACGGAACGTCAAACACGTTGATGGTCAGCGAAGCGAGCAAGTCGTTTGGTGCCTGGGGAGCCGGCGGTGTTGGCACGATTCGCGGATTCGTCAAGAAACCGTACATCAACGGACCGGATGGAATCGGCGGGCCGTCCCCCGGCGGTGCGAACATGCTGTTTTGCGACGGGTCCGTTCGCTTCCTTTCAGAGAAGATCGACCCAACAGTACTCGAAAACCTCGCCCGCATGAACGATGGTAACCCAATTCCGGGTTTCTAGGCGGTCTGCTTAAACTTGAATGAATTCGACCCCGGGGTTTTTACAATTCCCGGGGTCGTTTTCTTTGGCATTCCGGCGCTGCTACCACGTCTTCAACGGCAACACCTGCCAAAGAACATACGCGACTGGCCCCGCATAGAGGATGCTGTCGAGCAGATCCAGCAGTCCGCCGAATCCGGGAAAGAGCGCGGCCGAATCTTTTTGGCCGACGTCGCGTTTGATCAGCGATTCACATAAATCGCCAACCAGGCCAACGAAGCCGATTGTCACTCCGAACACAACACACCAGTACCATGCTGGCGCAGACCAGCCGGAATCGAATCGCGGCGTTGCCATTTGCAGCCAGAGAACTGCACCTCCGCCAGCACCCAATAACGCTCCCCAAAAACCGGCCCAGGTTTTTCCCGGGCTGAGGTGGGGTGCCATTTTCTTTTTCCCAAACGTTCGGCCCAGCGTGTACGCACCAATGTCGCCGCACTTCGCCGCCATGACCAGCGAACCAAGTGCCAGGTAACCCGCCTGAGCGCCGGCGACCCATCGCAGTTGCGCAGTCATCGCGATCAGAACGCCAACATAACTGACAATCAACAACTCACTGCCAAGCGTCTGCATGCTTTGGCCCGGTTCCCGGAAGGTGATTGTACCTTTCAGAAACAGCAGCAAAATTGTTGCGGAATAGACCAACGTCACCGGAGCGATCGCGGCAATTCCCGTCAGGTCGTTCAAAACGCCGAGCCAAGCGGCGCCGACAACCGCAACCGTGAGCACCGTCGTCAGCAGAAGATGCGGGTGCAGATCCCGATGCCGTAGCATTAGCACCAGTTCGTAAGAACTGCGGCCAGCCAGCAACAGGCAGAGTCCCAGCAGTACCAGAGCCTGCTCGCCCATCTTGTGGTCGAACACACACAAACCAACGAATGCGGGAATCAGAATCGCGGAGATTAACAGGCGGGAGCCGAGCATCGGGTCTCGTTCAGAAAGGAATTGGAATTTCTACACTGCCGACCGTCGGCATGAGCGACACAGCGGCCACCTCATTTGGACAAACCACCGAACCTGCGGTCACGCGACGCAAAATCTTTCATCGCGTCGATCAAATCCGGTTCGCAGAATTCGGGCCAATACTTGGGCGTAACCCACAGCTCGGCATAACTGATTTGCCACAATAAAAAATTACTGACACGCATCTCCCCTGCAGTGCGGATGATCAAGTCGGGGTCGGGCATGCCGGATGTATACAAATGGGTTGAGATGCATTCGTCATTGATGTCGCTTGTCGAGAGTTCCCCGGCAGCGACCTTGCCTGCAATCGTCTGGACGGCGTCGATGATTTCGTCGCGGCTACCGTAATTCAAAGCGAGACAGAGCCGCATCCCCGTGTTGTCACGGCTGCAATCGATCGTCTTCTGAATTTCGTCGAGAACGCCATCGCCAAGACCTTCGCGGCGTCCAATCGTCGAAAACTGCAGGCCTTGTCGCATAATCTCCGCGCGTTCTTCAATGACGAACTGCTCCAGCAGATGCAATAACAGGTCGAGTTCCTGCTGCGGACGCTTCCAATTCTCGCTGCTCAGGCAGTACAGCGTCAATTGCTCGACACCGAGCCGCGAACACTCTTCAACGATCAGCCGTACGCTGTTCACTCCCCGGCGGTGCCCTTCCACACGAGGCAAATCACGAGCGCGCGCCCACCGTCCGTTGCCATCCATAATGATGGCAATATGACGCGGCAGCCTCTCGCGAACGAGTCCCCTCGATGCCAGTTCGGTTTCTGAATACACCTCGACGGTTGGCACTTTGGCTCTCAGGTAAGAGACGTGTGAATATGGTCAAATCACCCTGGATCGGGCGGACTTCCGTATTCTGTCGCGTTGAACGGAAAACGCCAAGCCCACCGGCCGCGTTCCACAGTAATCTTGCCACATCCAACGCGGCCACAGGGAGAATTCGGCTTGCTGTTCGCTCGAATGGGGTTCTGATATCCTATGAAAATACGGACGAATACTGGTCAGTGTCCGAACAAATCCTGGTTGACGGATTGTGTGCCACTGGCGTGTCGCCAGTGCGCAGCGGTGAACACTGGCGACACGCCAGTGGCACCCGTCGGCTGATGATCAACCAGACATCTGAAAAGTCAGGCAGACAGCATCATGATTCACGCCACCATCATTCTGACCGTCAAACCGGAATTTGAGAGCGACATCGACGAAATCGGTGCGTTGCTTACCAAGGCCGGCCAATTATCGCGACAGGAATCCGGTTGCGTGCGGTTTGACGTCTTCCATTCACAATCCGATTCCAGCGTGTTCCTGCTGAGCGAATGCTGGGATTCACAAGCGACGCTCGACGCACATCGCGAAGCGGAAGCCTACACCACAATCTATGTGCCGAAAGTGCGTCCGCGCGTTGAACGTGTGCCGCATGTTTCGACGCTCCTCGAATGAGGCGGCATACGGCAAGTTTCAGTTAATAATCTGCGTCATGGCATAGTCACCCGACGCATCAGCGAGGGCGAAGCCACAATCCACGGCATTTCTCAGTTACGCTTTCATTAAACCAACGGCAACGGATCACCAGCAAGATGACACTCAACAAATTCAGTTCCCGCATCACGCAGCCCCGTTCACAAGGGGCGTCGCAGGCAATGCTCTACGGCACCGGTATGACCGAAGACGACATGCAGAAGCCGCAGATCGGCATTGCCAGCATGTGGTACGAAGGCAACACCTGCAACATGCATCTGCTCGATCTGGCGGCCAAGGTGAAGGAAGGCGTTGAAGACGCCGACATGGTCAGCATGCGGTTCAATACCATCGGCGTCAGCGACGGTATTTCGATGGGTACCGAAGGCATGTCGTACTCGTTGCAGTCGCGCGACCTGATCGCCGACTCTATCGAAACGGTGATGGGAGCGCAGTGGTACGATGCCTTGGTCACATTGCCGGGGTGCGATAAGAACATGCCCGGCTGCCTCATCGCTATGGGGCGGCTGAATCGGCCAGCCATTATGGTTTACGGCGGAACGATTCGCGCCGGCTGCACGGAAAAGTTCGACAAACTCGACATCGTCTCGGCCTTTCAGTCGTACGGTGAATATATCGCCGACTCGATTGGGGACGACGAGCGTCAGGAAATCGTCAAAAGCAGTTGCCCCGGTGCAGGGGCTTGCGGCGGCATGTACACCGCCAACACCATGTCGTCCGGCATCGAAGCGCTCGGCATGTCTCTACCGTATAGCGCTTCGACTCCCGCCGAAGACCCCGACAAGCTGCTCGAGTGTTTCGACGTTGGCAGGGCAATCCACCGCCTGCTGGAACTCGACCTGAAACCGCGCGACATCATGACTCGCGAATCGTTCGAGAACGCAATGGTTGTGGTGATGGCATTGGGCGGATCGACCAACGCCGTGCTGCACCTTATTGCGATGGCGCGGGCGGTCGATGTGGAACTCGGCATCGACGATTTCCAGAAAGTCAGCGACCGGGTTCCGTTTCTGGCCGACCTGAAGCCGAGCGGCAAGTACGTGATGGAAGACCTTCACCAAGTCGGCGGAACGCCGGCCGTGATGAAATATCTGCTCGCCGAAGGGTTCCTCACCGGGGATTGCATGACGGTGACCGGCAAGACTCTCGCAGAAAACCTGGAAGACCTGCCCGGCCTCAGCGAAGGGCAGGAAATTATTCGCACCGTCAGCGATCCAATCAAACCGACCGGCCACCTCTGCGTTCTGCGGGGCAACCTCGCCCCCAACGGTGCCGTCGCCAAAATTACCGGCAAAGAGGGCCTGAAATTCACCGGCCCGGCCCGCGTGTACGATTCCGAAGAAGACATGCTCAAAGGTTTGGAAAACAAGGAGATTCAGAAAGGCGACGTGGTCATCATTCGCTACGAAGGACCCAAAGGAGGCCCCGGCATGCCCGAGATGCTGACACCCACATCGGCCATCATCGGAGCCGGATTGGGCGATGACGTCGCCCTTTTAACCGACGGTCGATTCTCCGGCGGTTCACACGGTTTCATCGTCGGCCACATCACACCCGAAGCCCAGGAAGGCGGCCCAATTGGTCTCGTCGAAAACGGCGACATGGTGACCATCGACGCCGAGAAGAACGAAATTAACGTCGATCTTTCCAACGAAATCCTCGCCGACCGAGCCGCCCGGTTCACCGCCCCCCCCTACAAATTCAACCGCGGCACGTTGTACAAGTACATCAAATGCGTCAAAAGTGCCTCGGAAGGGTGTGTGACAGATGAGTGAGCGAACATGGTGTAGAATCATTCGAAGCGATGTGTTTGAGTGCTGATCTGTTAGTCTAATCAGTGTGGTCGGTCGTGAGAGATGTCTCATTGATGAATTGATTCCTTCAACCGTCGAACCAGGAGACTAAGACCATGTCGCGCGTCGTTCATTTTGAAATTCTTGCCGATGATCCGGAATCGCTCGCTGCGTTTTACAAGGACGCGCTCGATTGGAGTATTCAGTCTTGGGACGGGCCGCAGAAGTATTGGTTGGCGACCACCGGGCATGAGGGAACGGCGGGGATTAACGGTGGGATTATGGAGCGGCATTTTCCGCAGCCGGTCATCAACACCGTGCATACCGACTCGCTGGATGAGACGATTGAGAAGGTCAAAGCGGCCGGTGGAACCGTTCACCACGGGCCGAACGAAATCCCCGGCGTTGGCATGCACGCCTACTGCGCCGATCCGCAAGGCAACTGGTTCGGTCTGCTCGAACCGGGCGAACATGCCGAGCCAGCCGACGCGGGTGAGACGCTGGAAGTGGATTGACTTGTTGAGTGACTGAACGCAATTTCGTCCGATGTCGAAATCGGACCGATTGCCCGAGTCTCAATCCGCGCGGGATTTCTCCCCGCCACCGTAAATCAAACGCATGTCGGGACGCTCGGTGCAGAGGTAGTGCACCCAGATATAAGCGTGACTGAAGAGGGCCGAGATAAGCGCGAGCCGTGAGCAGCAGGCGAATGCGATCGCCCACAGAAGCAGGAAACCGTACGTGTACATCGCGTTGCCGGTGAAGCGGAAGATGCCCCGTTTGACGAGTGAGCCGCTGCGGAAGGCGGGATCGAAATGATCGATGCCCATTGCCCGCCGAATGCTGAAGTACCGCATGACCGAATAAAACGTGTATGCCGCCGGGATAGCGAACAGGACCGCGATGCCGGTGGAGAGAGGCAACGGCCAACCCAGTGAACCAAAGTCGGCACAGCCGAGCGACATCAGCACCACCGCCCGCAAAGCAAACAACAGCATGAACCCCACGCCGTAAGTGCTGAAACCGGCTGAGCCAAACAGGTTGGTCACCGCGCCAAAACAAAGTTGGCTTCGCCAGCCAATCCAAACATAAAGCTGATGTGCGATTGGTACGGCGAGCGACGCAATAAACCATGCCCGTGTACTCCAGCCGACAAACGTGCCGTCGGCCGCGTTTTCGGTCGGCAAGAAACTGTATGTGGCGGCCAACAGCAGCGTGAGCAACAGCGCGTGCAGAGGTTGGCCTTTGAAGAAAAATGCGGCTGGCGGTCGTGCGGTGTCCATGCGATTGTTTTTCTCAACGTGCCGCTAGAAGTCGTACCAGATGCCCGCGCCGAGCAGTTCTTCGTGTTTGCTGAAGAACTGATATTGCAGCGAGTGGCCGTTGAAGTACATGAAGCCTATCCGGAAGAGATGATCGGATTCGGGGCCGCGCCATTGACGGCCAGCGACGATATTGATGTTGCCACCAAAATTAAAATCTTCGCGCAGGTGACCGTTGATTGCGGCGAATGGTGAACCGCACCACCCGTTGGAAACTGCCGGGCTGTATTGTAGTCCGAATTGCAATTCCAGCGGTTCTGCTCCTCCAATGTGACCAATGGAATAGCCGATTTCACCGTAGGCCGTCACGACTTCGTTCAAATCGTAGGTGACGCCGGTAATGAGCGAATCGCGAACGTATTCAATACGCGGAAACGTGGGATTGCGAAGCAGGAACTCATCGCCAACGTGAGAGCTGATGTGATAATAGCCGGCTTTCACGGCGACTGGGCCGTCGCGCCAGGTTAACAGCCACCCGGCGCGAAAATCGACGGCGTCCATCTCAGAGCCTTCGATTGGATCGATGCGGGGAAAGGCGGCCCCTTCCAAATCAAGTTGCCACCCTTGTGGAAATTGTGTACCGGCCGTTCCATAACGCAACAGACCAAAGCGGCCGCCCATTGCCGTTTCCCAGATCCAGCCACGCCCTTTTTCGTAGAGCCAAACCGCGGCAAATCGCGGTTCCTTTTCACCGGCGAGATATGGCTTGTAGAGCAATCCATTGGGCAAGAATTGTAGATACCGTGGCTCGGTTTCACATTCTTCGCAATAGGGGATGCCGGGAGAATCGGCGCGTTCGACGCTTGGAAGAAGAGGGCCGTCGTTTTCCTTGTCTTCCAGCGGCCGATTCGGAGAAGACAAATCGGGCGGTCGCGGCGGCAGCCAGTGTGACGTTTGCACAATACCTCTGACGGTCGGCCGATCTTGAGGATTTGTAATCCGGTTACCGTGCAAAGCGATCGGCGGCTCGGTGATCGCGATCGGTGGCAACAGCATCACCAGCGGCTTGGCTGCGCTCTGTGTTGGGACATCTTCTCGATTCGATTCACGCCGGCGCTGCGGCGTGGTCTGGGCGCTTGCGTTACTGGCAATACCAGCCATCAGGCAGGCTGCGATCAGCTTGAAACTGTTTCGATAAAACCAGCGGCTGCAACTTGCGCCGCGCCGAGCAGATTTTCCTGCCGGGTTCTCGAAGCCGAGTTTTTTCATCAAAAAGTCCGGCGTGACAATCTTCCCGGAGACCGATTCTTCGGATATTAACAGTATCGACAGAGACGCCGATTGATCCTGCAATAACGGACCTGCGGAGGGGTTTTCTGCAAATCCACTCGCTTGCCTGTTCCGGTTGTTCCGACCGTATCGATTATTCCGACTTTATGGCTGCTGTCGGCGTCCGCTTCCGGCTTGCGTTCGTGGGCAGATCGCGTGGGGGGTGATCTGTTTTTTCGGCAGGCCGAGTGACATATTCGCGGAGTTTCGTGCCGCGATTCTCTGTTTCACCGCCAGTGGCCAGGAAGAAACGATCGGCGTTCAGTCCGGCGTCGATGTTGATCACCGGATTGCTGTCGCCGGTGAAGCGGGCACGGTTGAGCGGGGTCCACTCGTTCTTTGTCGTCCGGACCCAACCGCCACCGAAGTCCGCTTGTCGCGCTTTGGTCGCCGAGATCCTGTTCCGTTTGAAGTCTTCAACAAACGAATAGTAGCCACGCAGATTGCGGCCGCCGGTGACGGTGGAAAATGTGACGAGGTGTTTCCACGCTTTCTTCTCCGGAACGTAGAACCAGCCGGAGTACTCACTACGGTTCTTGTCGATGCGGCTGGTGACCATCAAACGATAGCTCTTTCCGATTTTCCAGTCGTAGTCGAAGAACGACTGCCCGCCGGTTCCTTCACCGCCGAAACGACCCACACGGACCTTTTCATCCTTGTGGAGCAGCTTGGTTCGCAGATCGTCCTTAACTCGGTTGGGATTGTTCTGATTGGAGTCCCACACCGAAAATATCAGCAGTTTCTTGCCGTTGCCAAGCTCCTGCAGCCCGAAGTATCCCTTGTCCCAGCCACAGACCATGAAGTAGGTGCCGACAGACGATTTTCTGATGGTGATTTCGTTGTAGAAGGCAGTTCCCTCGGCAGCGGGATATCCCAAATGCACCGAACGGCAGGCGATGCCCTTGAGCTTTTTGTCGGCCCGAGCGGTCGTTGTCAGCAGGGAGATGACCAAAGCGATTGTTGCGCAGGTTAGGAAGCGATGAAGTGGCATGTGCTTGGAGTCCTTTGGGCCAACTGTGACCAATGCCGCATTGTTTGCAGAAACGTCCGGGAGTCTCTGCAAACATTGTACTGAATTGTCAGTCCGGCTGCCGACCCGTCAAAGCGAAAACTCGTATCGCCGACACCACCAAAGCAGAATGTAAATCGCCCAGATCCGATACCAGTCGATACCCGGCGCGTGGCTCTGAAACGCCCGCCACAAACTCGCCACACTCGCTGGGCGCAAACCAACGCGGCGACAAAGTACGATGTCTCCCAGCGTCTGCTCCATATCCTCGCGCAACCCCTGGCGGCACCAAACGCCGAGCGGTAACTCGAAACCGTACTTCTCGCGCTCGAACATCGCGGGATCCAACTCAGAGAGTGCCAGTTCCCGTAGCAACCGTTTTTTGAACACCGGTAGAAAGCGTCTTTCGACCGACACCCGGCTTAGCGCCTCGATAACGGTATGATCGATCAAGGGAACTCGCACTTCCAGCGAGACCGCCATGCTGGCCGCGTCGGTGTCTCGCAACAGTCGCTCGCGCAAGAACAACGCCAGTTCATATGTCGAGAGAGTTTCGAGTTCCGACATTCGAGCCGTGTTTTCTCGTAGCTCGGTCATCAGTTCCTGCGGAAGTCCCCGCCACATGTCAGTCGATGGCGATGACTCCGCCAACTGCGCGTGAAAGTCCTCGGTGAACAGCGAGTACGAGCACTGATAGAGCGCGAGAAGATCGCCGTTGGTGGAGAGCGCATCGCCAAGTTTTCCCCACCGCATTTGCGGTGGAACAGGTCCCGGAGCTCCAGTTTTAACTCGCGAAACGACTGCTGCGGCTGCCCGGCGGAGAACTTGCGGAAACAGCGATAGCGCCTTCGACCAACGTCGCGCACGGGGCAGATCGGAAAAGCTCGAATATCCACCGAACAGTTCATCGCCGCCGCTGCCCGCCAACGCAACAGTGATGCCGGCTTCACGGACCGCGCGGCTGACCGAATACGTGTTCAGCCCATCAAAAGTTGGTTGATCCAACCCCGCTAGCGCATCGCCCAACTGCTGGCGGAACATCTCGCCGGTCAGTCGGATTTCATGGTGGTCGGTCCCCAACTCTTTCGCGACCGCCGCGGCATAACGGGACTCATCGTATTCCTCTTCATCGAAGGCGACGTTGAAGGTTGATATTCGCTCGTCGGTCTCGCCCGTTGCCATTGCAACAACGGCACTCGAATCGGTTCCCCCGGAAAGAAAGACTCCCAGCGGCACGTCACTCACCAGCCGCTGCTTGACGGCTGTTCGCAGATTGTGCCCGAGTTGTTCGACGGCGGCTGTTTCATTCGCCACTGGTTGTGGATCGGGGACTCTCCAATACCGCTTTCGGTTTTGCGTCGTGCCATTGGTGTGAATCCGCAACGTTGAGCCGGCCGGTAACAGTTCAATCTCGCGGGCAATTGTGTGCGGCCCGACCACGAACCCGTTCCAAAGATAGCTCGCCAAACCGGCGGGATCGATTTGCCGTTTGGCGACTCCCGCATCCAATAGTGCACGCAGCTCGGATGCAAAGTACCGAGTGCCGTTTCCACCCGACTTGCGTTCTCGCGTCAGGTACAACGGCTTGATGCCAAGCCGGTCGCGCGCGAGAAAAACCGAATCATCGCGCGGATCCCAAATCGCAAATGCGAACATGCCGTGCAGTCGTTCAACGCAGGAGTCACCCCAGTGAGCATATGCCTGCAAGACGACTTCGGTGTCGGTCTGTGTTTTAAATTGCTTTCCGGCGCTTTCCAACTCATTTCGCAGCTCGCGGAAATTATACACTTCGCCGTTGTAGGTGATTGCGCATTCGCTCGATGGGTCGAGCATTGGCTGTGCGCCGCGATCACTCAGGTCGATGATCGCCAACCGTCGATGTCCGAACGCTGCACCCGGTCCGGCATCGTCGCGGCTCGACCAAAATCCGTCACCGTCAGGCCCCCGGTGAGCCTGCGTCACCGTCGCTTTTCGGACGGCCACCCTCGCGCCGTCGTCAATATGCCCAATCGCCCCAGCAATTCCGCACATAAAGGCTCAACCAATTCACACTCGGGAACTATGACGAAATGGATTCCCCGTTTTGGGAGGGCGAGGCTCCTGCCGAGCCGCGTTTGGGGTGCCCTGGAGACATTCTCTCCTAATCACTTTATCGGACACTTGTCTGAAATTAGCGAGAATTAGTGGAGATTAGCGTTCCAAACAACCGGTTTGCACGACGTGATCACGGTTACGATGAAGACTCGCGGCGATACCACGCGATGGCCACCGGCTCGACACGTTTGATCCACGCGTCTTTGCCGTCGTTGTACGCGCCGATGTCTGCCGGATGCAGGGCGTAGACTTCTCGCTTCAATGCCACATACTCACGGCACGCTGCCTCATGGTGACGCAAATACGCGCACAGCGCCAGGTGACGTTCGATTTCCGGATTTCCGTCGCCAAACACATGCAGATTGTGTGTGCGGAACTCGCCGGCATTCTTGGTGAAAAACCGACGGCCGGTGATTCCATATTCACCCCACGCCTTGTACCCCGCCTCCACAAACAGCGACGTGCAGTCATCAATTCGATCGATGTCGCGGGCAATCGGGATCAAATCGATAATCGGTTTCGCCGCCAACCCCGGCACCGAAGTACTGCCGATATGATGAATCGCAACCAACTCTCCACCAATCAACAACCGCAGCCGCTCCGCCTCGCGTTCAAATTCGATGGGCCAATCGGGTGAGTAATCGGTGAAAGTGTACTTGCTTGGCATGGTATGAGGGCCGTCAATCGGTGTCGGTTGACGGCACCATTCACATCATTTAGCCCGACGTGCATACACGTCGGGAGGGCGGGGATCATCGACCGTTCAACGCGGTCACAGCGTTCGCGGGCCGCCCCGGTGTGATCACCGGGGACTAAGTGCCGTGATTGCGAGAGCGTGAGGACTACAACACCCATCCCTTGCGATATTCACGCCGGATATACTGATCAGCTTCCGGGCAGTTCGTTGCCTTCAGTTTCTCGGCGTCCCATTCGAGTTTTTTCTTGCCGACGCGATAGGAGACGTTGCCCAATAGGCCGGCTTCGGCTAACGCTCCGCCGTATTCGAAGTGGCAGGTTGTCTTGCCGTTGCCCTTCACTGCTTCGATCCATTCCTTGTGATGGCCAATGGAATTGGGGATTGTCTCTTCGACCGGTTTTGCTTCCTGACCGCCCTCCATGAACAGTTTCTTCGATCCGTAGTCGGCCAGCAGGCGTCCGTCGGCTCCTTCAAACAGCACGGCTGATCCCTTGCCGTAGACTTCGGCGCCCTTGGGTTTCCAACCTCCTTGATACCACGTCAGATGCACGGGCGGCTGCTTGCCCATCGCGGGGAAAGTGTAGTCGATCCGCATGAAGTTGGGGCATTCGTTGTCGCCGTCGTGTCCCTTTTCGCCCTGCGCGGCGACGGTTGTCGGGGCTTTCAGTTTGAGCGCCCAGAACACTAAATCGACGTAGTGGCACCAGAAGTCGGCCAACTGTCCGCCGCCGAAATCCCACCAGTAGCGCCAGTTGAAGTGAAAGTGCGATGCGTGAAACGGCCGATACGGTGCCGGGCCGAGCCAGAGATCGTAATCGACATGTGCCGGCGGCGTTCCCTTTTTGACGCGTTGACCGGTCCGCACGCCACTACCCAGCCAAACGTGAACTCGCTTGATCGGTCCGATGGTGCCGGCTTGAATTGTCTCGACCACGCGGCGGTAGTTGTTGCCGGCGTGAATCTGCGTTCCCATTTGCGTGACGGCCTTCGCTTTGGCCGTCTCTTCGCGGATGGTTCGTATTTCGTGCACCGAGTGCGCCAGCGGCTTTTCACAATACACGGCCAACCCCTGCCGCAATGCCTGCACGACGGGAATCGCGTGCATGTGATCGGGCGTGCTGACGACGACGCCGTCCAGATTCTTATGATCGAACACCCGACGATAATCGGCATAGGTTTTCGCTTTGGGAAACGTTTGGGAGGCTTGCCCCAACCGTTTGGAGTCGATGTCGCAGAGGACGACAATGTTCTCGCCCGACACGCCGCTCAAATTCGCGCCGCCGCGTGCTGCCACGCCGATGACTCCCAGATTGAGTTTTTCGTTGGCGCTGCGTTTTTCTGCGTGCACGCGTGCTGGTGCCAATAACGACAAACCGGCCGGAATGGTGGTGCCGGCAGCGACTGCCGCCTGCAGGAATTCACGACGACTGCGGACATCGCTCATTACATATCTCCTGGAATGGTCACTGTGTGCCAAGAACTTCAACGACGCGGATGATCGAATGTGCCTTTATTAGGCGGTATCGGCCGAGCGAAATCAAGCCAATCGACAGATCAGACGCCGGAAGCGTTACCGAGATTCCCTTGCGGTTTAGCGAACATTGCGAGACCCCGGACGTCGCGAAACCGCAAGCGACGTTCGGTGGCAGTGCGACACCTGCTTCAGCTACTCACGACACCGAGCCGCCCTGCTTCGACTACGAACGATGCCCGGGTTTTTACGGCCGAATCGCATTTGGTGACGTCGGCTACAACTTCGTAATCGCTACGCCATTCGTTTGGTGTCACCGTGCAGGTGACGTATCCGCGTTCGGCGTTGTGATACTTCATGAAGGGGTTCTCGGCCAGCATGCCGTCGGTGTAGCTGAGTTTCAGAGAGCCGTTGCCGCCGGACGTAATCGACGTGCCGACGAATTCCGTGCCGACGGTTGGCGAGTCGAGTTTGTCGTGGTCAAGCTTCAATTCGCAGACGAAGTTCGTGTGGATGTCGCCGGTGAGCACGATGGGATTCGGCACGCGTCGGTCGTGCAGAAATTGCATCAAGCCTTGCCGCTCGAAATCGTAGCCGGACCACTTATCCATCACGAAGATTTTTTCGTCGCCGGGAATTCGATCGACACGCGCCATTAACACTTGTTGCGGTAGCACGTTCCACGTCGATTGCGATTTGAGCAGGCCGGCTTGCAGCCATTTTCGTTGTTTCAGCCCGAGAATTGTCGCATTCGGATCGAAGACATCTCCCACAAGCGGTTTCAGACCGTCGCCGTTGGGTTGATCGGTGCGGTACTGCCGCGTATCGAGAACGAAAAAGTCGGCCAGTTGGCCGAACGATGCCCGCTGGTACAGCCGCATGTCGGGGCCGTGCGGAAACGCACGGCGACGCAACGGCATGTGTTCGTAGTACGCCTGATACGCATTGGCGCGTCGCCTCAGAAAATCCGTAGCGGCGACGTTGGGTTGTTCGGAGATGGCGTTCGCATAGTTGTTATCAAATTCGTGATCGTCCCAGGTGACGAACCACGGACAGGCCGCGTGTGCCGCTTGCAGATCTTCATCGGTTTTGTATTGTGCATAGCGGTTGCGATATTGATCCAGCGACATCAGTTCCGGGCCGACGTGGCGTCGCAGCCTGTTCTTTCCCCCGCCACCTTCGTAAATGTAATCTCCCAAGTGGATGATCATATCGAGGTTTTGCGACAACATGTGCCGATAGGCGGCGTAGTAGCCTTGCTCGTAGTGCTGACACGATGCAAATGCGAATCGCAATTTATCAGGTTCTGTCTCCGCCGCCGGCATCGTTCGCGCTCTGCCGACAGGGCTGATTTCCGTTCCTGCTTTGAATCGATACCAATACCAGCGGTCGGGGTCGAGGCCCTCCAATTCGACGTGGACGGAATGCGCTAATTGCGGCGAGGCAACGGTTGTTCCTTTGCGGACGACCTGCGTCATCTTCTCGTCGTTGGCAACTTCCCACGAAACCTCGATGAGTTCGGCGGGCATGCCGCCACCTTCCAGCGGCTTCGGCGCGAGTCGCGTCCAGATGACAAAGCCGTCGGCCGAGGGATCGCCCGAAGCGACGCCCAACCGAAATGGATAAGTGACGAATTTGAATTGCCGACGAATGGCAGCGGTTACGTCGGTCGAAATTAGCGGCAGCGCTGCTGCTGACGAAGCCGACAACAGAAAAGAACGACGATTGATAAACGGGCTCATTCTTCGATCACTCCAGGTAGGACATCGGGAATGCGTTGCACGCGGCCGTCGGCGTTGACGCAGGCAAGCAGGCTGTGTGCGGTCGCCAATAGTTCCCCGTCGCGGCGGACTTCGTAGTCGTGTTCCAGCCGGGCCGGCGTGACCTTCGCGAGGATTGTCGTCAGAATCAGCAGATCGTCGTAATGGGCCGGTGCGCGGTATTTGCAGCGGAAATCCACAACCACCAGGAACAGTCCCTGCTCTTCCATTTGCCGATAGTCGCCGCCTTGCGCCCGTAGCATTTCCACTCGTCCCACTTCAAAGTAGTTGAAGTAGTTCGCGTGATGCAGGTATCCCATCGCGTCGGTTTCGCTGTAGCGAACGCGGATTTCTGTCTCGTGCCGACGGATCATGAGGACGAACAAGGCAAAAGGAAAAAGGAAAAAATCCCGCGCGTGCCTATTTGCTTCATTAGCTCTGCGTTACCGACATCGGTGTTTCGAGTGTGCGGCCGGCGCCTGCTGACTCGCTGCCGGTGTTGGCGAGATCGAGTTCGTACAATCGTTCGCCGGCCGGTGTCGGGTAAACGCCATCGATGCACGCCTGGCACAACGAGTTGCGATCCATATCGACGCAGCGGGCAATCGATTCGATGGGCAGATATCGTAAGCTATCCGCACCAATCGCATCGGCCATTTTCTGCTCTGCTGCCGGCGTAACAGTCGTGCCTTCGATGAAGTTCGGTGCGAACAATTCATCGATGGTTGACATGTCGATTCCGTAAAAACAGGGGCCGATGATCGGCGGGCAGGCCACTCGCACGTGAACTTCACGAGCGCGGCCGATTTCCTTGATTTGACACACCAACGCCTTCATCGTGGTTGATCGGACAATCGTGTCTTCCACCAACAGTACGCGTTTCCCTTCGAGGACTTCGGGCAACGGCGTATACTTCTTGCGAACCTTTTCGGCGCGGTTGGTTCCTTCGATGAACGTGCGGCCGACATAGCGATTGCGAATCAGGCCTTCCAGAGAGGGAACGTTGAGATTGTAGGCCATGGCATCGGCAGCGGCTTTGGCCGTGTCGGGAACCGGGACGACAATCGTGTCGCGATCGACTACGACGGTTTCGCGATTGGCCAACTCTTCTCCAAGCCGCTTCCGCGAGAGATAAACGCTGCGGTCATCCAGCGTGCTGGCGACATTGGCGAAATAGATCCACTCGAAAAAGCAGTGGGCGCGGCGCTGTTTTGGCTCGACAAACTGCTTCAACGCAAACTTGCCGTTTTCGATGATGACCGCCTGGCCGGGCTGCAGACTCTTAATGCTCGACGCTTGAAAACCCATGTGCGTTAACGCGACGCTTTCGCTGGCGGCGGCAAACAGCGGCCCCTCTTTGGCGTAGCACAACGGACGAATTCCCAACGGGTCGCGGGCAACCAGCATATCACCCAACGCGTTCAGGAAGACAATGTTGTATGCGCCATCGAATCGTTCGCTCAGATTCGAAAGTACCTCAAGCAACTCGATACGTGGATTCTTTGCGATTTCCCGACACAACAGGTGCATGATGATTTCGGTGTCGGTCTCGCGAGCGAGATGAAAGTCGTCCTTCGAAAGGATTTCGTCCCGCAGCTCGGCATAGTTCGCCAACTGCCCGTTGAAGGCAAAGCTGAACCACTTGGTTTTCTCGATGTGATGCCGCTCGAACGGTTGTGCGTAGCTTCGTTCGTCGGCGCCACACGTGGCATAGCGAACGTGTCCGATGGCCGCCGTGCCGGAGCAACGCCGCATCAGCGCGTCGAACTTCCGCCGGTGATTCAGACGGAAGACTTCGGTCACCGTGCCGACGTCGCGATGGGTTCGCACCAGTGATTGTCGGCGGGGGTTGTAGCTGCTCATTCCGGCCGCAAGCTGTCCACGGTTCTGGATATCGAGCAGCATGCCCGGAACCATCCGTGCCGTTTCTCCCACCGATAGCGGCGCGATCAACGGGCTGATTTCCTCGCCCGGCAGATGATAAACAGCCGCAACGCCGCACTCATGAAACAAGTCGGCCATTCGCAAGCCTTTGTGGTGAAGAGGAAAGAGGAAAGAGGTCAGATGCTACCGACGGCCGACGCCACAGTCGTCCCAACCGCCCCAATGCAGGCCATGTCCCGCCGCAAAACGCCGTCCGATTGCCCTGCTGACGCCTTTCTCAACTGTTGTCTGCCCCATGATAACCGATGGGCCAACGCGAACCAATCCAACCGCCGAGATTTCGCAAACGGGATTCTAATCCGTGTTGTCACGCATTGTTTGACGTGATAAACAGGCTCTCTCGGTCCGCAAATTACAGTCTTGGGAGTTCTTGTCCATGTATACGCGCCTGGTTGCCGTCTTTGTGGTCTTGGGGACGCTGAGTTCTGCAACGGTTGATCAAACACGGGGGACCGTGCGACGACCGTCACAGGTGCGACTGATTCGCTGGACCCCTCAATACACTCTGCGATTCCAAATTGTTGGTTATGACGACGTGATCGGAGCGGCCGATGAAAAGCCAGCCGGCGAGATTCTGGCAGAGTTGACGGTTCCAATCACCATTGGCTTGCCCTTCAAGCGAACATTGCGAAACGGCAAATGGAGCTTCTCGGTCAGCGGGATGGTGACCGTAACGAAGAAACGTCAATTTGTGATCGCCGTCAAATGTGCCGAATTGTTAGAGTCGGACGACATGGTATTCGACGAGCACGGCCGCCTCACACCAGCAATTTCGGAAACCAGCGTGCATTCGTCAGTGGTTGTCAAGATTGGCGAAGAGATAAACGTCGGTGGATGCCGCGGTGAGAGTGAACAACATCGACCCGATGGTTCAATTGAACGTCGCGTGTCGAAGAAAGACTTCCGGTTGCGGCTGGATGTCTACAAGCCGAAAACCGCCGAGTAAACGGGGTTGATCATTTAGCCGGCCCGCTTGCGGGCCGTGTCCAATCGCTTGGAGAGACACCCAACAGTCACACCCCGCGAGCGGGGCGGCCAAATGGGAAACTACTTTTTCCGCGAGCTTCGTTTGCGGTCGTTTTCGGTGAGATGAATCTTCCGCAGTCGAATGATGTTCGGTGTCACTTCCACGTATTCGTCGCTCTCGATGTATTCGAGTGCGGATTCCAGCGACATGTCACGGGGCGGACGCAGCACAATGGCGTCGTCGGCTCCGGACGAGCGAACGTTAGTCAGTTTCTTTTCGCGAATAGGATTGACCACCATATCGGAATCGCGGGAGTTCTCGGCGATGATCATCCCTTCGTACACTGCGTCTCCGGGTGCGACAAACGGGTCGGACCGCTCCTGCAGTTTCCACAAGGCATAGGCGACCGCAGTTCCGTTGTCCTGCGAAACGAGGACGCCGTTCTTCCGCCGGGGCACTTCTCCTTCGGTGGGTTTGTAGCTGTCGAAACGGTGGTGAATGATTGCCTCACCGCGCGTTGCGTTCAGCAGCCGGGTGCGAATGCCGATTAACCCTCGCGCGGGAATAGTGAAGACCACGTGCGTCAGGCCGGTTTCGCCCGCCGTCATCTCCAACGCCTGTCCACGCCGATTGCCTACGATTTCCATCACCGGCCCCAAATCGGCCGACGGAACGTCGATGACCAGCGTCTCGAACGGCTCGTGCCATATGCCATCAACTCGCTTGCGAATCACCTCCGGCTTGCCGATTGATAATTCGTAGCCTTCGCGACGCATTGTTTCAATCAGAATCGAAAGATGCAGGATTCCACGTCCCGAGACGGTAAACGCGTCGTTTTCGCCGGATTCCTCGACCCGCAGGGCAACGTTCGATTCGAGTTCGCGATTCAGCCGTGCTCGCAGATGCCGGCTCGTCACAAATTTGCCGTCGCGGCCCGCCATCGGAGAAGAGTTGATGGTGAACAGCATCGACAACGTCGGTTCATCGACCGAAATCCGCTCCAAAGCACGCGGTTCCGCCGGACAGGTGACGGTATCACCAATTTCCGGAGCGGGCAGCCCGACCAACGCGACAATGTCTCCGGCGATTGCTTTTTCGACTTCCTCGCGGCCCAATTTGTCGAACATCTCGACGGCGGTGATCTCTGCGTTTTCGTGCGTTCCATCCTGACGAATGAGGACGACCTTTTGCCCCGGGGTGACGGTTCCCGCAGAGAGCCGACCGGTCGCAATCCGGCCAACATATTCCGACCACTCGACCGAAGTGACCATCATTTGCAGCGACGCATTGGCATCGACTTCCGGACCGGGGACGTGTTTCAGCACCATGTCGAGCAAAGGTTCCATTGTTCCCATCCGCGCCTCGGGGTCTTCCGAGGTGTAGCCGTCGCGACCACTGGCAAAAATGTAGGGGAAATCGAGCGTCTCGTCGTCTGCACCCATTTCGACAAACAGATCGAATGTTTCGGAAAGCACCTCGGCGGGACGGCTGTCTGAACGATCAATCTTATTCACGACAACCAACGGCTTCAGGCCGCATTCGAGTGCTTTGGCGATGACAAACCGGGTCTGCGGCCGCGGTCCTTCAAACGCATCGACGAGGATGATCGCACCGTCGGCCATACTCAGAACGCGTTCGACCTCGCCGCCGAAGTCGGCGTGACCGGGCGTGTCGATGATGTTGATCTTCACTCCCTGATAGGTCAACGCGATGTTCTTGGCCAGAATGGTGATGCCGCGTTCTCGCTCCAGATCGTTCGAGTCGAGAATGCACTCGCCGACGAGTTGAGCGTCACGAAACTGCCCGCTTTGCCGCAGCAGGCTGTCAACGAGGGTCGTCTTGCCATGATCGACGTGGGCGATAATGGCGATGTTGCGGATTTCGTCGCGTCGCATGGGGGGAGTTCATCCGGCACCGAAAGTGCCGTTCTTTACTGGTTGCAGAATGGGAACTTGGAACAACGGTGGCGGGAGTGTATCAGCCGGCGGGAAAACTCAAAAGAGCGAGAGAACGGCTTCAAACGGGGGAAGTCACCCTGATTATCGGATCCGCTGGAGCTACAAACCGCATAAAAACGGTCATTCCGAACCCATTGCCGTCAATATTGAGCCGCTCGACTGCAATATTGTAGGCGCAAGGCACCACTTCCGTCAATCGGATGAAGATCGATAAAGTGCCGCGGCGATTGACATCGCACGCAGTTTTGGCAGGATTGACGACAGTTGCACCTTTTGTCTTCCCGTAAATCCACCGTCTGGCTTGCCGAGGCTGACTCATGAACCGCTTTGCATTTGCCCTTTGTATTTGCAGTATCCTGCTCCAGGTCACGCATGCTCGCGCGGCCGATAAACCAGTCGATGCGGATATTCTGCTCGCGGGGGCAACAATTCACGACGGTGCGGGAAGTCCGGGAGCGATCGGCGATGTCGCCATTCGCGGCAAAAAAATCGTCGCTGTCGGAAAGTTTACCGCCGGTCGGGTGGGACGGACGATCGACTGCACCGGTTTGGTCGTCGCGCCCGGGTTCATCGACTTGCACAATCACAGCGATCGGCAGGTGATCGATCGCCGCACCCGGGCGGTGGTCAACTATCTGTTGCAGGGATGCACCACAATTGTCACCGGCAACTGTGGATCGGGGCCGATCGATGTCGCCGACTTCTACAAGAAAATCGACGCTGCCGGTGCGGGAACCAACGTGGCGCACCTGTTGCCGCAGGGGAAACTGCGCGACGCCGTGTTGGGAACCGCGCAACGACCGCCCACGAAAGACGAACTCCAGCGAATGAAGCAATTGGCCGAAAAGGCCATGCAGGACGGTGCATGGGGCATGTCCACCGGCTTAATTTACGTTCCCAGTTCCTACGCCAACACCGATGAAATCAGCGAGATCGCCAAGGTCGTCTCGGCGGGCGGCGGCATCTATGTCAGCCACATTCGTAACGAAAACGTCGAATTGCTGGCGGCGGTCAACGAGGCGATGAAGATTGGCCGTGCAGCAGACATGCCGGTGCACATCTCGCATTTCAAATCGTCCGGCCGCGAGTCATGGGGTCTGGTGCGACGGGCGGCCGACATGATCGAGAAAGCCCAGAAACAGGGAGAGAAGGTCACCGCCGATCAATACCCTTACATTGCTTCCAGCACATCGCTCGATGCCACGCTCATTCCCACCTGGGCGCGGGCCGGCGGACGCAAAGAGTTGATCGCCCGATTCGATGACAAACAGCTCGGCGAGAGAATTCGGCAATCGATGAGCCGCAATCTCGAAAAGCGAAACGGCGGCGAATCGATACAGATCGCCCGCTACGCAAAACATCCGGAGTGGGCGGGCAAACGGCTTTCGGAAATTGCCAAGGCCGAGAACATCGATCCGTTGGAATTGGCGATTCGCATTTCTCGTAACGGCGGAGCTGGAATTGTCAATTTCAGCATGGATGAAGCCGACGTCCGTCACATCATGCAGCGACCGTGGGTCGCGACCGCTTCCGATGGCCGGGCCTATCTCCCCGGTGCCGACAAGCCCCATCCACGCAGTTACGGCACCTTTGCCCGCAAGATGGGACACTATTCCATTCGCGAAAAGGTGTTGCCGTTGGAGCAGGCCATTCGCAGTTCGTCGGGATTGCCGGCCGAAATTCTTGGAATGACGGATCGCGGCTACGTTCGCGTTGGGCTGGTTGCCGACGTTGTCGTCTTCGATCCGAAAGCGTTCGTCGATCGCGCGACCTTCCAGCAGCCTCATCAGTACTCGGCTGGGGTCAATCACGTGTTCGTCAACGGTTACCCGGCCGTTTTCAACGGACAACCCACCGGTGCGCTCGCCGGAAAATCGCTGCGTCACCAAACCAAGGCGAAATCGGAATAGTCGCTTTGGAGGATATCAAGTGATTCCCGAATCTGCAGCGATGACGCTCCGTCGCCGCTTGCGGTTTCGCGGCGTCGAAAGCTATCGTAGCTCGCGAAACCGCAAGCGACATCAATCCGACAGAAATTCTCGAAGAAGCCAAGTGACAAAACTACTCGTCAGTGTTCGTAATGTCTCCGAAGCCGACGCCGCTATCGCCGGTGGTGCCGACATCATCGATGTCAAAGAGCCGGCGCGTGGATCACTTGGAATGGCTGATGCCGAGACGATTTCTGACATTGCCCGCAGCGTTCGTAGCACAAGTATCACCGCTTGTGGCTCGCCTCACTCCAACCCTCTTCCAAAGGGAGAGGGGGCCACGTGCTGCCCGGCCAGCGCTGCGCTCGGCGAAGCCCGTGAATGGCTTGACGGTGAACACTCCGCGACCATTCCCGGCAATCTCGCATACACCAAGCTCGGTCTTGCCGGGTTGGCATCGCGTGACGACTGGAAAAGCGAGTGGATGGCGGCCCGCCATCGTGTTGAAGAGGGATCGGAGTTCACCGCACGCTGGATCGCCGTCGCCTATGTCGATTGGCAGTCGGCTGAATCACCGCCACCGCAGGAAGTCATCGATGCCGCCCGCGACACGGATTGTGTCGGCGTGCTGTTCGACACGTATCAAAAAGAAGGTCGCAGCTTGCTCGATTGGTTGACGTTGCCAAAGTTGACTCGTCTGATCGCAACGATTCAAGAAGCCGGAATGCTGGCCGCGCTTGCGGGAGGATTGCAGCGCGAGGACGCTGAAGTGCTGGCGGGAACCGGAGCCGACGTGTTGGCGATTCGCACCGCCGCCTGCGAAGACGGTCGCAACGGCACGGTCACCGAGTCGGCCGTGCAGAATTTTCGCGCTGCGATGGATTGTGTACAAAGCACATCCGCCGCGGGATCGGCCGTTCATCCCGCAGGGTGATCCAATCCACCGCCGCCAAATCGCGTGCCAGTGCGGGAAAACAGGGATCAACCAACCCCGCTGCAACCAATTCGGAAGCCGCGTTCTCCGTACCCGTATCTGTAAAGCCGCGACCAGTGGTCGCGCCATCGCGGTTCACGTTACCATCCTCCGGCAACGCCACCGACTTCAACAACACCAGCCGATCCGCCGGCCAACGCGCGGCAATCCACGCGGCAATTGAATCACTCGTCGCCTCCCAGCAATGTGGTAACTCTGATTCCGCCAGCGGCTCTTCGGCTGCAACAAAGTCGTACGCCGAAACAATCGGCCATGCCCCCCTGCCCCACACGGTGATCGCGGCCTCACGCGTCGCCACCACCGAGGCGTCCGGCAGCACATCTGCCAGCAGCGACTCATTCAGTTGCATTGCTCGCAACGCCAGCCAGTGAGCGCGTTCGTCGCCCAATTGGTGCAGCCGATCCCATTCCCGCACCAAATCGGCAGTTCGGCCGCCACCAACCACAAACAACGGGCAGACATCGGGAAGAACAACGTCTTGCAAACGTCGCGGCAGGTCGGGCAGATCCAGCAGGCTGCCACCAATCTTGTAGACAACAATGGGTGGCACGTTCAATCCCGCAGTCTTTCCCGGTCAATCGATAATCTTGCTGATGGCGTACTCGACAATGCCCCGAGCGCCGGCTTCTTTCAGCCGCGGAATCGCCGACCGCACGACCGCTTCATCAACGATCGTTGTCACCGAAACCCAGTCGGCATCGGAAAGTGAGGAGACCGTCGGTGTCTGTAACGCCGGCAGTTCGTCGAGAATCTGCTGCAAGTCGTCGCGACGGACGTTCATCATCAGCCCGACTTTGCCTTCCGCCGCCAGACACGATTGCAGCATCAGGGCAATGTTGTCGAGCTTCTGCTTTTTCCAGGGATCGGCGTACGCGTCCTTGTTCGCGATGAAGCGAGTTGTACTCTGCAGAACTTCATCGACAATTCGCAAGTTGTTGGCACGAAGCGAGTTACCGGTTTCGGTGACTTCGACAATCGCATCGACCAAGCGCGGCGGTTTGACCTCTGTCGCGCCCCACGAGAACTCAACTTTGGCCTTCACGCCGTGCTTTTCCAGGTAACGCGTTGTTAGTCCAACCGTTTCGGTGGCGATGCGTTTTCCTTCCAGGTCTTTCACCGTTTGCACCGGTGAATCGTTCGGCACACACAGCACCCACCGCACCGGGCGGCGGCTGACCTTGGAGAACATCAACTCGCAAATCTCGACAACGTCGGCTTCTGTTTCCAGAATCCAGTCGTATCCGGTGATGCCGGCATCGAGAATCCCCTGATCGACATACCGCGCCATTTCCTGAGCGCGGATCAACAGGCATTCGATTTCCTCGTCGTCGATCGACGGATAATACGACCGCGACGAAAACTTGATTTTGTACCCGGCGCGGCGGAATAATTCCCCCGTCGCATCCTGCAGACTGCCGGCGGGAATTCCCAGTTTCAATATGCGTTCAGATTCAGGCATCGGCTCAACATTCGGGAACAAAAACTTCTGTTAATATGAAAAACCAAATCGCAAAAAGCCCACGGGCCGCGTCACCTGGGATCAACCAATAACACCGGCAGGCATCCCGTTATTTCTTATACACTTCCGCCGGATCAAACACGCGTTCGCCGATGACCTCGACATTGCCCGTGGCCGGGTCGATTTTGGTGAAGAAGCAGCTGCGATATCCTTCGTGACACGCCGCGCCGCCAACTTGTTCGACCTTTGCCAGTAACGTGTCGGCATCGCAATCGTAGAAAATCTCCTTGAGATGCTGCACGTTGCCGCTCTCTTCGCCCTTCCGCCACAACTTCTGCCGACTGCGGCTGTAGTAGCAGACGCGGCCGGTTTTCAGCGTTTCAGCGTATGCCTCTTCGTTCATGTAGGCCAGCATCAGAACGTCGCCATTGGCGGCATCCTGGGCGATGACGGGGATCAGTTCACACTTGCTAAAATCGGGTCCAGACACGGTTTCGCTCACGAAATAGGCAGTCAAAAATCAACTCGAAGTGGCCGGAGTCTCGTGGTTAGAAACCGGGTTTCTCGATTCGCGCCAACCGTCACGATTCAGGAGGTAAATTACCACGTTCCCGTAGTGGATACCAGCCGTCGGCAAGTTGCGGCGAATGGAAGGGATGCCCGGTTGCAAAACCGCAAGCGGACGCGCGGCGTTGAATGGAAGTACCGTCGGCGATAAATTGAACGGGAATAGCGGCCCGATACTGTTTATTTTCGAAGGATTCCAGACGCGATGCCCGAAATCAAATATGACATGCGCAGCGATACCGTCACCAAGCCCACGCCCGGCATGCGCGAGGCGATTGCAAATGCCGAGGTTGGCGACGATATGTCGGCCGAAGATCCGACCGTCAATCGGTTGGAGGCGATGATTGCTGAACTGTTCGACAAAGAGGCGGCCGTGTTTGCCTGTTCGGGAACGCAGTCGAACCAAATGGGCGTGCGGACGCATTGTCGGGCCGGCGATGAATTACTGATCGACGACAACGGACACATCGCCAACTTCGAGGCGGGAGGCCCGGCCGCGCTCAGCGGAGTCACCGCTCGCACGGTCAGGGGAAATGCCGGTATGCTCGACTTGGCCGAGTTGGAAGGAATGATTCGTGCCGACAACCAACATCTCTGCCCGACACGGTTGCTTTGTATCGAAAACACCACTAACGCCGGCGGCGGGCGTGCTTACCCGCTCGAACAACTCGACCGAATTGGCAGTTGGGCTCACCAGCACGGGTTGAAAGTGCATATGGACGGTGCACGATTTTTCAACGCGACCGTCGCCCGCGGTTACACGCCGTCAGCCGCCCTCAAGCATGTCGATACCGTTTCGATTTGCTTTTCCAAAGGGCTGGGATGCCCGATGGGGTCGGTTCTCGTTGGCTCGCAGGAAGACATCGTGATTGCCCGCCGAGCGAGGAAACTCTTCGGTGGCGCGTTGCGTCAAGCGGGGATTGTTGCGGCGGCAGCCGTCTACGCACTCGAGAATAACATCGAACGCCTTGCCGAGGATCACGCAAACGCACGCGCGTTTGCCGAAGCGATCGCGGGCGCTGAGGGTATCCAAATTGACCCGGCCGACGTCGAAAGCAATCTGGTGTTTTTTGAGGTCGATCCGGAACTGGGAAATGCCACACAGTTGGGCGGCAGGCTACTGGAACGCGGCTTGAAGGTGGGAGCGATGGGGCCGCAGCGATTGCGCGCCTGCACCCACCTGGACATTTCTCGCAAAGAAGTTCTGCAGGCTGCGGAGATCGTCAAGGAATGCGTTGCCGAAGGTTTCGAAGACATGGTCGGTGCTGCCTCGGGGCCGTATGCACGTGGGTAGTTGGAGATGTCGTTGCGTGGTTCCTCGCGGCGCAGCCCGAGGGCTTTGAGACGTCACATTAAAAATCTGAGAGGGAGTACGGAGATGAAACGACTTGCGATTGTTTTGCTGTTGGCAACAATGGTGGGATGTGGAATCGGTCAGGCACGTGAAGCGGCCCGGCGATCTCAGTGCAAGAACAACCTGAAGCAAATCGGGCTGGCGCTGCATAACTACCACGATGCCTACCGTAGTTTTCCGCCCGCCTTTGTCGCCGACGAAAACGGCACACCCATGCACAGTTGGCGGGTGCTATTGCTGCCGTTTCTGGATCGTAAGGACCTGTACGATCAGTACGATCTCTCGCAGCCCTGGGACAGTCCGGCTAACCAAGCCGTACTCAACGACATGCCAGCTGTTTTCGCCTGTCCGTCAGGTGTTCCCGGTAACACCACAAACTACGCTGGCGTCTTTGGACCCGGTTGCGTATTCAGCGGTACTGAAGTCACCAAGTTTGCTGACATCAAGGACGGGTCGTCGAACACGTTGGCCGTTGGCGAAGTTGACGGGAGTGCCATCCCATGGACCAAGCCGGAAGACATCGATATCACAAAATATCCGGATTTGAGTGACCCGGCCGGATTTCACAGCAGCCATGCTGGCGGGCTGCACTTTTTGGTTCTTCGCGCATTTTAGTGGGTGCTGCTTGATTTGACGTGTGGAATCGATCTCGGGATCATGGGGGATTTCCGAGGTCGAGACGATGGAATCTCTGAATGCGCATTACCGACTTCT
>Ga0115002_10001498_pt1 | contig 32155 bp, 32 predicted proteins | sample ArcticOcean_MG_C_8_FD_89576 | JGI IMG/M metagenome (GOLD analysis project Ga0115002, IMG submission 89576) | Marine microbial communities from western Arctic Ocean - ArcticOcean_MG_CB11_86 | ecosystem: Environmental > Aquatic > Marine > Oceanic | place: Arctic Ocean: Canada Basin | collected... | reverse complement strand
TGGCTCTAGTGTGGAATACTCGTTCTTGGTTCATGCGGGGCCAGCAGCAAACGCCAGTTGCTCTAGGGGAGCGTGTGGACGGTCATTGATGAGGGATGTGAGGTTCTTGATCGGTGGCGTGCCGGGTTGGGGGCGCTGGAGGCACCAGAAGCTAGTGGCGAGGAACGCAGGTTATCCCAAGAGTCGCTATGGTGTCATAGCGGATAGGATGAATCCCTGAGGTTTACTCCTCCAAGGGCATGGGCAGGCTAACTGCTGCCTAACCTTTGTAGCGGAACTTACCGTCTACTTTGTCGCGGTTCAGCTTGCGATTCAGATGCAGTCCATCCAGGACAAGCTCAACGCCTGCCGCAAAGAGGGCTTCATGCTTCTTGGGATCAATGTTGAACTTCTTAATCATTGGGGCTAGAGCGGTCTCCTCGGCCATCCGTTCTGTGTACGCAAACGATGGTACATCGCTGCCGGCGTCCATCTCCAACCCCTCCTCGAAGCGGAGCATGAGCGCATCGAAGTCTGCGGGATCAAAGAGGCGGTTGAACACATTGAGCACAGCCCTCTTTGTTAGGTCTTCAACAACTTTACCCTCTCGCCCGTCCTCCACAGTCTCCAGTTCAACCTTGCCCATAGTAGACGCTAGGAGATACGGCAGGTCTGATACGCGGGGCACTGCCTGGGCCTCGTGGTACCGGACGGCTCTACGCAGGGCGCAGGCGGCCAAAGTCTCGTAATTGGCTATGGATACTCGCACGGAAACGCCAGAGCGCTGGTTGATGTCCGGGCTCTTGCGTGCAAGGGAGGTGAACTCAGCAATAATCTCCGCCATGTAGTCCGGCATTATCACGATTTCTTCTGTGTCAGCAAACTGCGAGTGCTCCTGATCTAATGCTTATCTCTTCCGCTACCGTCCTTGGGTAGTGGGTGCGGATGAGAGCGCCGTAACGGTCTTTTAGCGGCGTGATGATGCGACCACGGTTGGTGTAGTCTTCCGGGTTTGCGCTGGCGACTACATAAATATCCAACGGCAGTTTGACACGGTGCCCTCGAATCTGGATGTCCCGCTCCTCCATCAGGTTGAACAGGCCCACCTGGATACGTTCAGCCAAGTCTGGCAGTTCATTGATGCAGAATATCCCACGGTTGGCGCGAGGGATGAGGCCGTAGTGTATGGTCAACTCATCGGAGAGGTAGCGACCTTCCGCCACCTTGATGGGGTCAATCTCACCAATGAGATCTGCAACGGAGATGTCCGGCGTCGCCAGTTTCTCCGAGTATCGTTGGTCTTTGGGTAGCCAATCAATCTCCACATCGTCGCCGTGCTCCGCTACCTTGGTGCGACATACCATGCATATCGGAGCGAAGGGGTCGTCGTTGATTTCGCAATCGCGGATGATTGGCATCTCATCGTCCAGGAAATCCACCAGACTTCTGATGAGTCGGGACTTGGCTTGGCCGCGCTCACCCAGGAAGATGATGTCCTGACCAGCCAAAACGGCGTTCTCCACCTGGGGAACCACAGTGTCTTCATACCCCATGAGGCCGGGAAAGAGTGGCTTCCCTTCACGCATGCGAACCATGAGGTTCTTGCGTATCTCTTCCCGTACGGGAAGGATTTTGTAGCCGGACTTCCGTAGTTCTCCGATGGTGATGGCTTTCTGCGCATCAGCCATTGAGCCCTCCTGGTTTGCATGGTAGTGGCGTCCCGCACTGGTGGCGGTGAAGCGGAGTTAGTCTCACATTGGCAGGGAGTCCTGTCAACTGAAATTTAGTGGGAAGAACTGTAGGTTTTTTGGGCTGACTGCGTGTCGAAAATCATCTGAATCGCCCTATCGCGGGACGAGTGGCTATGCTACTATTCCGACATCCCACATGCGAGAACACTTGTGTGTGCGTTAAGATATTTGGGAGCGAGCAGCGTAGGGTGGAAACCGTTCAGGTACATATCAGCGTCCTGGTGTTCCCTCCCTTCAAACGGCGTGTGACGGCTCGTCGGTTGCGCAGGGTTGTGGAGGCGGCGTTGGCCGTGAGCGCAGGGAAGATTCCGCCGGAAGTGATGGGTTCTGAGCATCAGGAGGTCAGTCTGGTGATTACCGATGACGAGGCTCTTCTGGTGTTGAACCGGGCCTATCGTGGCCTTGATGAAGTTACTGATGTCCTCTCCTTCTCGCCACACCACGCTGGGCCTTATGAGGGCGACGAGGAACCTACTAACGGCGAGGACATGGATTTCCCGGACTTCCCGGAAGCTTCTGACGAAGCGGGTGACCTTGGCGAGGTGGTGGTCTCCTATCCCCAGGCAAAGAGACAGGCTATTCAGGCAAAGCATCCGGTAGCACAGGAAGTGGAGACGTTGGTAGTTCATGGTGTCTTGCATCTGCTGGGCTATGACCACGCGGAGCCTGACGAGGAGCGGGAGATGTTCGGGTTGCAGGACAAAGCCCTTGCTATGATAAAAATAGAAACCGATAGGTAGAACGAAACATGCCAGAGCAGGTTCTTTACAGAAAGTGGAGATCACAGCGCTTTGCCGACCTTGTGGGGCAAGAGCATGTGGTTCAGACCCTGCGCCAGGCGGTGAGCCAGGACAGGGTAGCCCACGCCTATCTTTTCTGTGGCCCACGCGGCACTGGGAAGACCTCGGCAGCACGTATTCTGGCGAAAGCCCTGAATTGCGAGAGCCTTGGGCCGAATGCTGAAGGCTCCAATAATGGTGATCCCGACAACACATGCCCCTTCTGCATTGATGTGAGCGAAGGGCGCGCGCTGGACCTGGTTGAGATGGACGCCGCAAGCCATCGTGGCATTGACGATGTGCGAAGCCTCCAAGAACGCGTGTTTGGAGCGGGCCCAGCCCAGGGCCGCGCCAAGGTGTACATCATTGATGAAGCCCACATGCTTACGGATTTTGCCTTTAATGCGCTGCTGAAGACGTTGGAGGAGCCTGCACCCTGGGCCTACTTCATTCTCTGCACCACAGAACCCCATAAACTCCTGGCTACTATCGTGTCGCGATGTCAGCGGTTTGATTTCCGACGCATCGCGCCAAAGGACCTGCAAGCGCATTTGCAGACCGTCTGCGAAGGCGAAGGCTTTACCTTTGAAGAACAGGCGCTCTCCACCATTGCTAGGGCTACCGGGGGAAGCGCACGGGACGCCTTGAACATTCTGGAGCAGACGGCGCTCTCCTACGGCAACGCTGTGACGCTGGCAGGCGTGAAGGGGCTTCTGGGCCTCAGCGAGGATTCCCGCTCCCTGGATTTGGTGCGAACGATCTTGTCTGGAAGTCTGGGTCAATCTCTTGCCGTGTTGAATGACGTCACTTCCAGTGGCCTGGAACCGGGGCCTTTCCATAGAGAGGTAGTTGAGCGGATGCGCGCAGTGTTGCTGTACAAGTCTGGCGTTGGTGCAACGGACGATTCCTTGGAAATCCAGGACGCAGTGAAGGCTATTGCTGATGCTACTGATATGAACGTGCTGCTCCGCGCTATGCGCCTAGTGGGAAAGGTGAACCTGAGGTCTGGAGACGGGCCGTCGTGGTTGCCGCTGGAGCTAGCTATCATAGAGTGCGCTTCTGCGCCGGAAGAGATTGCTGCTCCGGCAGTAATAGCACCTGCGCCGCCTCCTGCTCGAGCACCTGCCCCGCCGCCAAGGCAGTTCGCCCCGCAACAATCAACGCCGAACAATGGCCCATCACCGTCACGCAGACCCCCGTGGGAAGACCAACCGCAGCCTGCTCGTGACTTACAGCCATCGCAAACGGACTCTATGGACGAGCCTGCACGAATTCAGCCTGTGCCGTCCGCAGCCCCCTCTGCAGTTGATATCCCTATTCCGGCGGGAGCAACAGTCCTGGACGATGCGCAGTGGAACACGTTGGTTCAGCCGCTGAAACGGGCCAGGGGCAAGAAGTTCGTGCTTGGCTCTTTGCTGCTGGACTGCCGCGCGAGATACACGGAAGAGGATAAACTAACACTGGTGTTTAAGAACTCAGCTAACCGGGACCGGCTCCAGGAAGAGTTGGAGCACCCGCCCAGTCGGTTGACCTTTGAGGCGGCAGTATCGGAAGCGCTGGGAGGCAGCTACAATCTGAAGTTGGAAGCGGTAGAAACCGATTCCACGTCCAGCAACGTGCATGGGCACCTGGTCAGGGCCGCAGTGGCCCTAGGAGCCAAGGTGATCCCTGATAAGGAGAATTCCCAATGAACAAGAACATGATCCGACAGGCCCAGCAGCTCCAGCAGCGTATGGCCAAGGTTCAAGAAGAGCTTGAGTCAGCCACAGTAGAGGCGAGCTCCGGTGGCGGCATGGTGACTGCTGTTGTGACCGGTAAGCAGACCATTGCCTCTATCACCATAGACCCTCAGGCCGTTGACCCTGAAGACGTTGAGGTGCTTGAAGAGATGGTGATGGCCGCAGTGAACGAGGCGCTTCAGAAGGCCCAAGACCTGGCTTCGCAGAAGATGAGCGCCATCACCGGTGGCCTCAACATCCCAGGGCTGGGGTAGCTTGGAGGATGCACTGTCCTCCAAGCCTGTTAAGCAGTGGCGATAAGCCATGACCTCTAACTACGGACCAGACGGGCTGCCGGTTGCGCTGCCGGTTGCGCGATTGGTGGACGAGCTCCACAAGTTGCCGGGCATCGGCTCCAAGAACGCACAACGATTGACCTACCACCTTATCCGTATGCCAGAACGGGAAGCCCGCTCCCTGGCTGAGGCTATTTTGGCAGTGAAAGAGCAGGTGGGCTTCTGCTCCCAGTGTCAGAACATCACCGACCAGAACCCCTGCGCCATCTGCGCCAACCCCAACCGCGATCAGGGCACCATCTGCGTTGTGGAAGAGCCGCTGGACGTGCTTGCGGTGGAGCGGTCAGGGGCCTACAAAGGGATGTACCAGGTACTCCACGGGGCAATATCGCCCATGAGCGGCATTGGGCCAGAAGAACTGAAGGTTGGTGACCTGCTGAACAGATTGAAGGCAGACGCCGCCGGTGAAGACCAGATACGGGAAATCATTCTGGCCACCAACTCCAATCTGGAGGGCGAGGCCACGGCCATGTACCTGCATCGATTGCTGGCACCTCTGGAAATCCGCGTCACGCGGTTGGCGCGAGGCCTCTCCACCGGCAGCGAGTTGGAGTACGCCGATGAAGTCACCATCAGTCGAGCATTTGAGGGTCGACAGGACTTTGTGTAGGAACATCCAATGCGTGTGATGATTATCGGGGGCACCAAATTTATGGGGCCCTTTGTCGTTAAGAGGCTCAAGGCCATGGGCCATGATGTGGCGGCCTTCCATAGAGGACAGTCAGAACTGGCATCATCCCTGGGTGCCGACGAGTTGCTTGGTGACCGTAACGACTTCAACACTCTCAAGCAGGCCATTGATACATACAACCCTGAAGTTATTCTGGACATGGTGCTCTTCACCGTTGACCAGGCACAGGGCTTACAGGTGGCGGCCCAGGGTACAGCCAAACGCATCGTCGCAGTCAGTGGTATTGACGTGTACCAGGCGTACGGACGACTCCACAATGCTGGATCTTCACCCCTCGAGACGTCGCCAATATCAGAAGAGAGCCCTCTTCTCTCAGTGGACATGCCTCTCGTTAGCTCAGGGCCAAGGATGCACCCGTGGCCAGGCGCGCAACGCGACATGATTAGGGCAGAGGACGCGCTGATGGCGATGTCTGAGCTGCCGGGTACGCTGCTGCGGTTGCCGGTGGTTTACGGCGTGGGCGATTTCCTCCATAGGCTGTACGGTGACCTGCGACGCATGGACGACGGACGACCTGCCATCATAGTGCAAGAGGACATGGCGGCGTGGCGATGGTCGCGTGGCTACGTTGAGAACATGGCTGAGGCCATTGCGTTGGCGGTGGACAACGACCATGCGGCTGGAAAGGTCTACAACGTGGCTGACGGCGATGCCCTCTCTACGGCGGAATGGATTACGGCGATAGGTCGCGCTGCCGGATGGAACGGGAAGGTAGTCACTGTGTCCATGGAATTGCTTCCAGAGGAAATGCAGTCTCACGTTGACTCAGAACAGCATCTTGTTGTGGACACGAGCCGTATCCGTACTGAGTTGGGCTATCAGGCTGTTGCCTCGATAGGCGAGGCGTTGGCACGGTCTGTGGCGTGGGAACGGGAGAACCCTCCTGAGGGGATTGGCACTGACGGCTTCGATTACACTATCGAGGACACGCTGCTGGAGAAGTTCGGCTAAGCCTGAGCCTGAGCCTTAGGCTCTTTTAAATCTAGCACGTCAGCCTAAACTACAAGCTGACTCTTAATATAACGTTTATTGAGCCAGAAACATTTTTTCACCTGTTCCCCGTTGTGTGGGGTAGGCAAAGTATCCTCACGGTTTTTCGCGTGAGGGCGAACATGGCACACCTCATTGAATGATGCGCCCGGAAGATGCTCTATCTTCCCTTCAAGTATAGAACTGACAGTCTGATGCCAAACTGGTTGTACGAACTCTTCGATGTCCTCTTTGGGCATTGACCAAAAAAGAACGTTCCTTAACGTTATGGTTTTCCCGTTGCTGGTGTATACGATAAAGAGGAACCTCGTCTCCTCAAGGCGGCGTTTAAATCTTGGTATTTCGTCGTCCTCCAGTGAATCCCTCAAAGGGGTATTTCGACTAGGAGTTTGAGGGTAAGATAACCAAGCATTCCACATTTTCATGGGCTAAGCGTGGCACGGAGAGTTCAAATTAATGCAGTCACATTCTGACAAGCCGCGCACGTATAAGACCGAGGGTGTGGTGCTACGCCATTCCTCATCCGGCGAGGCTGACCGCGTCCTGGCTATCTACACCGCTGACTACGGCACCATCCACGTTGTTGGTAGGGGACTGCGTCGTGCGAAGAGTCGACTGACAGGGCATTTGGAGCCCCTGGCGCACGTTGCCATCCAACTGATGCGAGGGAAAGGCATAGACGTCGTCACGGGGGCTGACACGCTCCACGGGCACGCGGCGCTTCGCAACAGTCTTGAGGGTATAGCGCGGGGCTTGGTGTGCGTTGAGATGGTAGAAGCCTTTGCACCGGAAGAACACCCCAATCCGGAGCTTTACAGGCTCTTGCTGGATACCCTGGGCCTGCTGAACGAGGGTGAGGGCGACAAGCTCCTGTGGCATTTTTCCTTCCACGTCCTCCGCGTTACAGGGTATATGCCTGAACTCCAGCAATGCGTGGCCTGTAACACGATTGTGCAGCCTGATGAGCACCTGTTCAGTCTTGCTCTTGGAGGTGTTGTCTGTACGGGCTGCGCCAGGGGCGGAGACCCCGGTGGGCCGAGTGAACGGGGGAACTCGCCGTTGCTGCCTCTCTCCGTCAACGCGCTCAAGGTGATGCGCTACTTTCGCGACCACACGTATCACGATGTGCAGAGCTTGAACGTGGATGGAGGGTTGGCCGATGAACTCCAGCGCGTGCTGGGCGGCTACATCTACTACCTCTTAGAGCGAGAGGTTCACAGCTCTACCTTCTTGGCCGGCCTTTCTCGCCTATTGCCTGCCAAGGCGTAGGGGTCTTATGCCCTTCTGTTTGCTATGAAATTTCAACGCGGCGTTGATACGCCTTTTAGTAACCGTTAGTACATATAAATCCAGGGTTAGCCCCGCTTGCCCTGCGTAGCTACCGATGCTAGTGTGAATGGACACGAAATATTTTCTACCTGCACCCTTCACCTTTGAGAGGAACACCTGTGTCAGACGATGTCATACAAGTTCAAGGGCTGGTCAAACGCTTTGGTGCGCTGACCGCCGTAGCAGGTGTCTCATTTACTGTGCAGCGAGGGGAGATATTCGGCATCCTGGGTCCCAACGGCGCGGGCAAGACCACCATGCTTGAGTGTATAGAGGGATTGCAGAAGGCAGACGCGGGTAAGGCGCTAGTGCTGGATATGAACGCCTTGGAGCATCCGGAGAGGGTAAAGGATCGCGTTGGGGTACAACTGCAGGCGTCTGCCTACTTTGAGCGACTCACCCTGACGGAGATTCTGAACCTCTTCGGCAAGATGTACTCGCGTCGAGTCGCTCCGGAAGTGCTCCTGGAGATGGTGGAGCTTTCTGACAAAGCCCACGCTACCGTAAAGGTGCTCTCAGGTGGACAGAAACAGCGATTTACCTTGGCTGCAAGCCTGGTGAACGACCCTGAAGTGGTGTTCTTGGACGAGCCGACCACCGGCCTTGACCCGCAAGCGCGCCGCAACGTCTGGGAGCTTATCCAGCGGATGCACGCAGAGGGGCGAACCATTGTCCTGACCACGCATTACATGGAAGAAGCCCAACACTTGTGCGGCAGAGTAGCTGTCATGGACGCAGGTGCCATCGTGGCACTGGACTCGCCTGCTGAGTTAATCAGAGGGCTTCCTATACCGTTCCAAATACGATTGTCCACGTCCATACCCGTGCTAATGGGTGAGCTTGAGGGCTTGGCTGGGGTGCAGCAACCGGTTCGACAGGATGGTGATTACTATGTCATGCCGTCCATCAGCGCGGAGGCAACTCTTCCGGCGCTTCTTCAGTGGCTGAACGATAAGGGGGCTTCCCCGCTACACCTGGAGGTAATCTCCGCCACCTTAGAAGATGTCTTCCTGGAGCTGACTGGGAAGGAGTTGCGAGACTAATATGCTCCTACCTTTAATTCTAGCCAACCTGAAGCTCATCTACCGTGATAGGCAGGCGGCGTTCTGGGCTATCGCGTTCCCACTCATTTTCCTGCTCATCTTCGGGTTGTTCAACTTCAATGACCTGAACCCCGTTGAGGTGGTGGTGGTTGATCACGCGGATAATGAACTCTCCAGCGGGCTGATAGCTGATTTGGACGCCCTGGAACTGCTGGAGCTGGTAGTGATAACGGACGAGGGTGCCGCTCGACAGGCTGTGTCGGACGGGGACTCCAATTACTTGCTCATCATCCCGGAGGGACTTGATCCGGCCGCTGACCCCGACGACCTCACCCTTATCTACGATGAGAGCCAGCTCCAGAGTAACCAGCTGGTTGAGGGGCTCATCCGGCGGTTCCTTGACGGCGCGAACCTGAGGATACAGGGCGTGGAACCCCTCCTGGGTCTCCAGAGTGAGGGCATCCAGGGTCGTCCGGTGAAATATTTCGATTTCTTGCTGCCTGGCCTCATCGGCATGGGCGTCATGACCTTCTCCATCATTGGGATGGGAACGACTATTGCACAGTATCGGCAGCAGCGGATACTCCGACGTATCCAAGCAACACCGCTCAAGGTGCGGACGTTCTTCATTTCCCAGGTGCTAGCGTGGCTGGTGCTATCGTTGGTACAGACCGCCATCATCATGACTGCTGGGACTATCATTTTCAGTGCCACTATCTATGGGAACTACTTCTGGGTTTTGCCCCTGGTTATTCTGGCAAACCTGACGTTCCTGAACCTGGGGTTCATTGTGGGGTCGCTATCAAAATCGGTGCAAGCGGCCAGCGGGTTGGGCAACCTTCTCACCATGCCGATGATGTTCTTCTCAGGCGTGTTCTTCCCTGCCGATAGCCTCCCGTCAGCTATGTCCTACGCCGTCAAATACCTGCCGTTGACGCCGCTTCTTGAGGCGTTGAGAGGGGTACTGCTGGACGCGCAGCCACTGTGGGACTTCCCCATGCAGCTTGCATTGCTGATGGGTTGGGTAGTGGTCACTGGAGTTGTAGCTGTGAAGACTTTCAAGTTTGAGTAGCCCCATTCTGGGGTCTTGAGGTACGGCACACCCTAATCCAAAGAGCCCTGATGGAGGACACTTATGGACTTTCAAACGCCTGAGGCTTGGGACACGCTGCGGGCCGAGGTTAGGAAACTCTGCGATACGTATGGTGACGTTTACTGGCGGGAGTTGGACCGGGAGCGCGCGTACCCTGAGTCGTTTGTACGGGAGCTTGGCACAGCAGGTTGGCTCTCTACGCTGATACCTACGGAGTACGGTGGCTCAGGGCTTGGCCTTGCAGAGACCAGCATTGTGCTGGAAGAGGTCAACCGCTCCGGCGGAAACGCCAACGCTGCACACGCACAGGTCTACATGATGGGCGTCCTACTGCGTCACGCCAGCGAGGCGTTGAAACGCACATATCTCCCGCAAATCGCATCGGGAAGTTTACGGCTTCAGGCCTTTGCTGTCACGGAACCCGATGCCGGCTCTGAGACCACTCGCATCGAGACGACGGCAATCCGCAAGGGCGACAGCTACGTGATTAACGGGTCAAAGATATTCATCTCCCGCGTCTTACAATCAGACATGATGCTGGTTCTTGCACGCACCACGCCCTACGACGACCTAGAAGATAAGACGCGAGGACTGTCGTTGTTCTTGGTTGACCTGCGAGAAACGCGTGAACAGCTTGAAGTGCAGCCGTTGCGGGTGCTGATGAACAACCAGACCAACAGCATTGAGTTTCATGACCTGGAAGTGCCCGCTGACCACATGATTGGCGAGGAAGGCAACGGCTTCCGGTGCGTCATAGACTCGTGGAACGCGGAGCGCATCCTCATAGCGGGGGAGTGCATTGGCGATGGGCGGTGGTTCATTGATAGGGCGGTGAGTCGCGCCAACGAGCGGGTGGTGTTCGATAAGCCCATCGGAGCGAACCAGGGCGTGCAGTTCCCCATCGCCAACGCGTATGCGCGCATAGAGGCCGCTGACCTTGTACGATACAAGGCTGCTATCAAGTACGATGCCGGAGAATCGTGTGGTGCGGAGGCGAACATGGCGAAGCTGCTGGCGTCTGAGGCGTCATGGGAAGCGGCAAACGTGTGTCTTAACACCCACGGCGGCTATGGGTTTCTTGCGGAGTACGACGTTGAACGGAAGTTCCGTGAGACGCGACTGTACACAGTGGCGCCGGTGAACAACAACCTTGTGCTGGCTTACCTGGGTCAGCGAGTGCTGGGCATGCCCAGGTCGTACTAGGGGCTTATTAGGACTAGACGGCTGCGGGGGCACCCAGCAACTTCTCAAACTTGGTGGAGCTACGGAACGGACCTACCACAGCCATGCTCATGCGCTCTGGCACAATGAGGTCCTTTGCCATCTGATGTAGGTCGTCGGTGGTGATGCTGTCAATCTTCTCCACTACCTCGTCCACCGTGAGTACTTCCTTGCGCATGAGGGACTGGCCTCCCAGCCATAGCGCTACGCTGCGGGTGTCTTCCATGCGGAGAAGCAGTCGGCCCTTAGCGAACTCCTTGGACTTGGTAAGCTCTTTTTCGGGTATGCCGGACTTCAGTTTCTCTAGCTCCACCATAATGGTTTCAATGGCTACGATGGCGTTCTTGGGATCCACTGCGGCGTAGATCTCAAAGGCTCCTGTGTCCAGGTAGTGGCTGTTACCACTGTTGGCCTCATAGGCAAGACCGCGCTCTTCACGCAGCTCCAGGAACAATCTACTGCTCATGCCCTCGCCCAGGACTGCGCTCAGCATATCGGAGATGTATCGCTTGGGGTCATCCACGGCGAGGCCTTGCAGGCCAAGGCAGATGTGCGCCTGCTCTGATTTTCTGTACTCAGTACGAACCCTGGGGGCTGTCTGGTCGTTGACCACAGGTATCCAGTTCAGGGGGATGCCTGTTTTCCAGTTGCCAAGGTAGCGGTTGAAGCTCTCAACCACCTCTTCATGGGTGACGTTTCCAGCCACGGATACCACGGCGTTGGATGGGACGTACTGGTGAGTGACAAACCGCATCATGGCGTCACGACTCAGTTTGCTGACGGACTCATGGGAGCCGCCAACATCGCGGCCTAGGGCCTGGTTCGGCCACATCGTCTCGTCAATGAGCAGTCCTGCACGGGCGTCCGGATGGTCGTTGCTCATGGCAAGCTCTTCCAGAATGACACCGCGCTCCTTCTCCAACTCGTTTGCGTCGAAGAGGGGGTTGCAGACCATGTCCACCAACAGGTCCAGAGCAATATCGAAGTGTGGCCGGGCTACCTTGCACCAGTAGGTGGTGATCTCCCGGTCTGTGCTGGCGTTCATGATGCCGCCAACGCCTTCAATAGTCTCGCTTATCTCCCGGGGTGTGGGCCTGCTGGGCGTGCCTTTGAAGCAGAGGTGTTCAATGAAATGAAAAGCTCCCGCTTCTTCGTCCGTTTCATAGCGGGAGCCTCCACCAACCATAAACCCCAGGGTTACAGATCTGGTATGGGGCATGGAGCTGGTGATGATGCGTAGGCCGTTGTCCAATGTTGTCTGCTGGAACATACTTTGTTTCACCTATTATTCAGTAGTGTTAGCTCGGGTGGAGGCCATAGCGCGACCACACCAAGGGCGAGGATTTGCCGGAGCGATGCTCTGCAAACCAGTGTACGCGGGGCGTCGGCTTGGGGTCAATTTTTGTGAGGGGGATTGGTAGTGGTTTTAGCTATCCTTCACCAGGTGGGCAGAGGCTTCTCCCGCAGTCTGGACGGTGACCGTGGGATCCATAACGTCGCGGAGGAAATCGCCCAGCATCACGAAGCATAGTGCGGTGACACTCAACGCAGCTGCGGGCACTAGTGTGAGCCAGGGAGCAAACTCCAAGAACTCACGCCCATCACTCAACATACCGCCCCATGACGGGTTAGGTGGTGGGACGCCCAGGCCCAGGAAACTCAACGCGGCTTCAGCTACCAACGCCGTTGCAACGAACCCAGTGGCATAGGCCAGCACCGGCCCAAGGGTGTGAGGCAGGAAGTGCCTGAATAAAATTCGCGTTGAATCTGCTCCAATGGAGTGGGCCGCCATGATGTGGGCAGAGGAACGGACGCTTAACGCGCTGGAACGTGAGAGTCGTGCTACTTGCGGCGCAAGGGCGACGGCGATGGCTGCGATGACCGTGTTAGCTGAAGCCCCGAATGTTGCGACGATTACTACGGCCAGCACCATTAACGGGAAGCCGAAGAAGGCGTCCACCACTCGCTGCACCAGCAAATCCACCCAGCCGCCTCGGTAGGCCGAAGCGAGGCCAACTACCGTGCCGATGGCCGTGCCCAGAGCGACGCTTGCAAGGCCGATGGTCAGGGCGGTGCGTGCGCCGTGGAGGGTTCGACTGAACACGTCCCTGCCGAAGTTGTCCGAGCCAAGCAGGTAGCCGTTTCCAGGTGATTGAAGCCGGTGAGAAATGTCTTGCGTCAGCGGGTCGTCTGGGGCGATGACACCAGCAAACACCGCTGCGAAAGCGATGCCCAGCAGCACAAGGGCGGCAAATATCACCATCGGCCTAGCACGGCCAAGGGAAATGACGCGCTTTGCAAAGCCAATGTTCATGATGAGTTCCCCTGGTTCTTGGCGAGGCCATACGAGACACGAGGGTCTGCACGGGCGTAAGCCAAATCCAACAGCAGGTTAACCAGCAGCATGGCCACGACGAGCACCGTCACCAGGCTCTGGACTACAGGGAAGTCGCGTGCACTGGCCGCTTCTACCAATCCTCTCCCGATGCCTGGCAGACCGAAGATGGACTCCAGGATGAGGGTTCCCCCCAGCAACGCGCCGAACTGCACTCCCAACACCGTGATGATGGGCAGCATGGCGTTCCGCAGTGCGTGACCCAGCAACACCGTTTGCTCTGGCAGTCCCTTCGCCTGGGCAACCATAATGTAGGGTTGACCCAGCGTCTCCAACATGCTGGCCCGTGTTACCCGAACGATGCCTGCGCCGAACTCCCATGTCAGCAGCAGCACCGGCCAAAAGACCATGAGGGCGTGGTTCCACGGGTCATCCAGCGGCCCGGTGTAGACGATGGGCGTCGACCATCCGAAGAGCAACAGCAACCCCAGGATGGCTAGTAACGCCAGGAGGAAGCTGGGGACGGCCTGCCCCGGTAGGGCTATGAAGCGAATGAGGTAGTCTGGCCAACGGTCACGCTGCCAGCTTGCGATGATTCCCAGCGGCACCCAGATGAATATGGAGGCAACCAGAGTGTAGAGGGCTAGGAGCCCAGTGATGGGAAGCTGATGCGCCACCTGAGAGCGGATGGACTGACCATCTATTAGGGAATACCCTCCCAGCTTGCCGTTCACCATGTTCCAGAGCCAGGTGCCGTATTGCTTGAGCCAGTGGTCGTTGAGCCCAAGCTCCTCTCGCAGGGCCTCACGCACCTCGGGACTGTGGGTTGTTTCGCCACCGCCGCTCAGGATGGTAGCGGCTACATCGCCGGGCAGGACGTGCATGATGCCAAAGATAATCACGGACGCCAGCAACGCCGTGGGGACGATGAGAGCGAGCCTGCTGAGTAGGTAACTAATGGTCATTGTGGGGGCACTCCGCGCTACGTTTCCTTACCGGATAGGTTGCACTGCCGGACAGGCTACACCATAACGGCTTTCCTGGGACTGCGAGAGGCTATTTCTTACTCTGGTCAATCCAAACCGTAGCGAAGTCCGTGTTGGAGTGGCCATCCTCCGGGGGTATCACCAGCCCCTTCACGTAGCTGCGATACGGTGCGACGTATATGGCCTCTGATATGGCGACGATGTAGGTCTGCTCCACAAAGATGTATTCCTGCAACTGACGCCATATCCCCAGGCGACGCTCCGGCAGCGTGGCCTCTCGCAGCAGCCGGTACAACTCCGAAACCCGGGGGTCTTCATGCTTGGCATAGGAGTCTGGGTTTTGGCTGTATACGCCGTATACGCCTTCTGTGCCCTCCGGGATTGGCAGCACGGAGAGACGCCCCTGCTGGCTATCGAAGTCCAAGCTTACGCGCGCGCGATTCCACGCACCCTCGTCAATGATCTGGATGCGCAGGTCAACGCCGAGCCCCTTCAACTGCGCCTGGAGTAACTCACACCCTGGGGGTTGCGCGGCACGACAGAGGTGCCCCATGCTGAAACTGCCTGCGTAGCCAGCCTCAGCCATCAACCGCTTCGCTTCCACACGTCGCTCCGCTAAGGGCTCCGTATCGAAGGTGGGCCAGACCACGAAGGCTTTGTTCTTGAATGGGTTGGGCGGGCCGAAGCTTGGTGTTGTCCAACCGAACCCTCCCAGCACCACCGGGATTGAAGCGTCCCTGTCTATCCACAATGAAATGGCCCTGCGAACCCGTGGGTCCTGCCATGGGCCGTCCTTGAACATGTTGAAGGCCAAGCGGAACATGCCGCCTTCAATCTCCGCGTAGTAGACATCATCGCCCAAGTCGCTCACGTAGCCCTGCTTGCGCTCCGCGGTCAGGTAATGCCTGGAGCCGCGCGCGCCGCCGTCCAATCTACCCGACCGGAAGGCTGCATCCATGGCGATAGGTTCCTTCATGATGATGTAGTCAATGCCATCCAGGTACGGCAACGGGTTGCCAACGGAGTCCACCTCAAAGTAGTCGTTGAAACGACGCACCTGAACCTGGGTGCCTCGCTGGTAGTCCTTGAACTTGAACGGGCCAAGGCCCACTAGGCCGATATCCAGGGGGCTGACACTCATATCGCCAGCCAGTAGCCGAGGCTCCATCAGGTGCTTGGGGTGTGCGAACTTGATACGAGGGTTGGCCAGCACGTCCAGGAAGAACTTGTTGCGCCCTCCAAGGGTAATCTTCACCCTGTTGGCGGGAAGCGCCTCAACCGACTGGATGTCGCCAAGGTCGCCCTTGAAGTAGGCAGGGGCGCGGACTTTATCGCCAACCTGGTAGCCGTTCACGGCCAAGTCAAACCAGAACACCACGTCCTCTGGCGTGAAGGGTGTTCCGTCGTGCCAGAGGACATCGTTGCGTAACGTGAACGTCCATTCCGTGAAGCCTGGGTTGGCGACCCAGCTTGTAGCCAGGTACGGGCAGGCGAGGTAGAGGTTCTCTCGACAGCGCATGACCAGATTGCCGGGGCCGAACAACGCGCCCGCTACATGGTGCAGCGCAATGCTACTGGTACGCATGGTGTCGAACCCGGATGGAGGGTCGCCGCGGTTGGCCAGCACCAACACGTCGCCATACTTTGGCGAGAGGGCGCTGCGGTCTCCCATGCCCGTTACGCCGGTCAGGGGCTCGCCCAGGTTTAGGGGAGACGTGATTGGTGTGCCTACGGGTTCAGGGCTTTGGGTTGTCTCCACGTTTTTGGGGGCTACATCATCGGGGGTGTTTGTACACGCAAGCGCAATGGCGAGGGTGCACACTGTGAGGAATGCGACGATGCGGTGTCTCATAGCTTCATTGTCGTAGGCTGGACGAAGGGGCACAAGGTTGTATCTCAGCCCTTACGTGTACAGCAACTACAGCACTCCGGTGTGCTAGAAATACCGTAGAGTCGTAGACGGGCGCTTTTGACAGCCCGTTAGCATCGTTGCGGACGTTGGTCATTCTGCGTTACCTCCTGCTGACGACGGGCTTATCAAGTAGTCGATACCCTCTGTTCTGCCGTATGATGGTGTTACTGGAGACACATCTATGGCTGCGTTCATCGTTTTCATTGCTTTCATCTGGGGCGGGACTATGGGAGGCACCCTTGTGCTGGCCCGTTTCCGGCTGGCCAGCGGCGATGCTTCTCTTTGGGACCACCTCCTGGTGCGAGCAGTGGCTCTCTTAGCCGTCAGCATTTCTATGCTCACAATGGGGTTGGTGGTTTCCCGGACTTCTGCTACGGCCAATAACGCCGACATCGTCCCCTTTCTCTGGTTGGCTACTGTGATCCCGCTGGTCATTCCGGCTGTGAGATGGCAAGGCATTACGCGCATCCCCTCAGAGCACTGGGTATACACTTCCGTAGTCCTCTCTGCTGCTGGCGGGTTTATCCTAGCCATGACTACCCTGGTACGACTTATCCTGCAAAACCCGGATTTTGTGTAAGCTTTTGCTGGGGACTAAAGCCCGTTTGTCGAGACTGAAGCTGGATTCCTTGCTACATTTGGGCTCACAAACCTCGCCACGCGCTTCCGTGAACTGGTAGGAGAAGACCCACCACAACCATGAACAACAACCGCATCGTAGACCTCCACGGCATGACGTGGCTTGAAGCGTTGCCTGCCTTCATCGAGTTCTACAACAATGCAGTGGCTCGCGGTGATAAAGCCCGGTTGGAGATCATCCATGGCTACGGCTCCACAGGCGAGGGCGGCGTGCTGCGTAAACGGCTTCACGGGTTCTTGGAGGGCCGTGCGGGGTCGCTAGAAGTGCATACGGACAACAACCCCGGCCACACATTCATCACGCCCAAGGCCGCGTTGCCTGACACCGTGGATATGCTGTGTGAGGAAATTCTGGCCTACTGTGATACACCTAAGCCCCAAAGCAAGATCATCGGGAAGTTCCGTAGGAGCGGCCAACCAGAGGTGCTGGGTGCCATACGCACATTGGAGTCGCAGCGTCGTTTGACCACGAGGCTCAAGGGTAAGCTGAAGGTGTATGAAGCGGTGTAGCAGGCAGGCAGAACCTAAGGCCTGATGTTTACGTCTTCCACCATGTCGTCGTCATCATCATCCCAGGCCAGCGAGTGACGTCGGTTCGCATGCCCCACGCTGGCGCGTACCAACACCATTGCCGTTAGACCTGCGAACCCCCCCACCGGGATGATAGAAACCCCGTAAGCCATAGTCCCCATCACCATTACGCCGTATCCAATGACCAGGCCCACCAAAGAACTGTAGGGCATCTTCTGACCACCACTGAAGACAAGCATCGCCACCATCACCGCAATCACGCCAATCCCTGTGAACTCGGCAATCCCAATGCCCGCCAGGGTGGCCACGCCATCGCCGCCGCGGAACCCGGAGAAGGCAGAGTACCAGTGTCCTATGATGGCCGCAGCGGCTGGCACCACAAACCATGCTCCATCAACCCCCATGAGGTTTGCGAACAACACGGCTAGGGCGCCCTTCGCCATATCGCCAACCATCACAACCATAGCGGGAAACTTGCCCACGCTTTTGCGCACGTTGGTGGAGCCTGCTAGGCCGGAGCCTACGGCAAAGATGTCCACACCGTGGCGACGGCTCATCTGGTCTGCCAGGGGTAGCGCGCCCAATAAATACGCGCCTAACACGGCAATGAGGAATGTTGAAGTAGAAGTGAAAAACTCAGCCATTGAATGTACCCTCGCCGCTCCTCGCAACCCGTATGGGAGTCAGCTAGTGCCGACAACAACGCCATCGGGACGGCGCAAAGGAGCTACTTCGAGCGTACTGCGAGGCTATAGTGCTGTCAACATAACGTCGCACGGGAGCATGCAAGGCATCGCCCAGGCTCAGCTTGCCTGGACACCTGATATCGGCTCATCCAGCCCAATGAGGTAGCTGTGCAGCACACGGTTGAAGGTCTCCGGCTTCTCCACCATCGGCAGGTGACCGCAGCGGTCAATCACGTTTAATTTGGCGTTGTGCATAGCCTTCTGGAGCGCTTGGCCCTGCCCCAGTGGCGCAAGCCCGTCCACCGCACCCCAGACCAGCAGCGTTTCTGTTGGCAGTGCTTCAACGGCGCGGGTTAGCGCGGCATCGGCGTAGGAGCCGCCAGCCAGCTTCGCCACCATGTCCCTACCCTTGGATTGCCTGGCGAACTCCGGCCCCTGCTGCACGTTCTCCCATACAGCGCCAAAGCCAGTGGGGTCCGCCGTGGCGATGAGTCCCAGTTGACCGAACACGCCTGTTGCGAACGCCGCATTGTCTAGAGCGCCCAGGTCTGTGCCGGTCACGCCGGGTATGTCCAGGCCTAGCGGGTCTGTGAGGATGAGTTTTGTGAACCGCTCCGGCTGCTCGGTTGCCAGATACTGGGCCATCCACGCACCTACAGAGTGGCCGACCAGCGTCGCCTCGCCTATACCTAGGCTGTCCATGAACGCAGACATAAGGTGCGCATAGTCCTTAATGGAGGAAATGCCAGCAGGGGGCTCACCTTCTGGCCAACCGGGGAACTGCGGCGCATAGACCAGCGCCACGGTGCCCAGGGCCATGTGGAAGGACTCCCAACGACCAGTTGCACCCATGCCGTGCAGGTACACCACCGGGGGTATGCTCTCCTGCCTACCGCCTAAGAAACAGGCAACATCAAGGTCGCCTACCTTTATGGTTTGCTTTGTGTAGACCGCGCCGTCTGCTGCGCCCATGTGTTTCTACCTCACTTTGGTTTTGGGGGCACATCCCCCAGTCCCCTTGCCAGAGGGAGATACCCCTCTGGACTCCCCCGGTAGGGTGTTGTAAATCATGTTGGGACGTTCAAACTCTGGTCGTATAAACAACCGGTCAGCACTTTGAATCTGTAATGACCCGTTTTGGGGCTTTCGTTCTGGCTTTATGAACAACCCCGCCAGCAAAAGAGCCTAAGGCTCAGGCTGTCTCGTTCCACCAGATTTTGACAATGTCCAAGTCAAAGTCAGAGCCTGCCGCGTTGGGGTCTGGAACGGGGCCACCCTCCGGCACAGAAACCTCTATCCGCACCAGGTAGTCCTCACCTGCCTCAACCCGCTTCTGCGCCGATAGAGTTGAATCGGCGTCGTTCTGGTCTGCAATGGCCTGAAACTGGCCGTACTCACCCGCAAAGAGGATCTGACGTTCAGAACCAGATTTATAGAAGCTTTCCACCAGCACTTTGGCATCGCCCGGAAGCTCCGCGCCGTCCTTTGACCCCATGTGCAGTTTGAACGCTCCGCCCCGGTGTTCAGATGTGGGGCCAACGAAGATGAACAGGTAGGGGTTGCCGTCAGGCCCAGGCGGTGGCACTGCCAACTCCCAGCCCCCAACGGCCATGCCGTCACGGGTCTCCTGAATCAGCTTGGAGACCTCCGGGGCGTTCTGATTCAAAAGGTAGTTCCCACCGTCAAAGAGAGGAAGCGGCATTGGTTCCTGCTTTCATGGCCGGAGCGCCATCGCAACGCGTGGCCCACCGTGCCTGATAATTATCGATATTAGCTGAGGTTAACGTCCTTCAACTTGGGCATCACGTGGTCGGCAAAGAGCTTCTTGGACTTCATAACGTGCTCATGCTTCAACTTGCCCGGACGGAACATACCCAGGAAATGGCCGTAGCCAGCCGTCTCCATATCGTTCCGCAGCCACTCAGCCACGTAATCGGGGTCGCCGCACACAATGAAGCCGGACTCTCGCAGCTTCTCAAAGGGAGTTCCAGGGGCTGGCATCTCCGCGCCCTTAGAGCGCTTCCGGTAATCAAAGGAGCGGTCTGTCTGCACACCCGGCAGCGGTGCGGGAATCTGCACTGGCCTGCTGAACGTCGCCAATCGGCGCACGTACATGATGGATTCACGGCATTCCTCAATAGCCTGCTCGTTCGTCTCGGCCACATGCAGGTAGCGGGAGCCGATGAACTGTTCCGGCCCGGCCTCCCAGCCGAACTGGTCTCTTGCGATGTCTTTGTAGTACTCAAAGGCGTCCTGGAACACCGCAGTTGGGTTCCACACCCTGGCGATGGGGATGTGTCGCTCCGCTGCAAATTCTATGGTCTCCGCAGAACCAGCTGGCATCCAGATGGGGAACGGGTCCTGGATGGGTTTAGGCCAGATGGAGACCGATCGTAGGTTGTAGAACTTGCCTTCGTAGTCGAAAAGCTCTTCCGTCAGGCACCGCTTTACGATGTCATACGACTCCGCGAAACGCTCCCTGCTGGTGAACGGGTCAATGTTGTAGGAAACCAGCTCCTGAGGCACGCCTCGGACAATGCCGCCAATGAACCGGCCGCCTGATATGCAGTCCAGTTGAGCAAACTCTTCGGCGGTGTGTACCGGATGGCGCAGGGGTAGCACGTGGCCCATCACGCCAACCTTCATGCGTTTGGTCAGGGCTATAAGCGCCGCAGCCATGGGGGTGCTGGATGGGTTGAGGCTGAAGTAGGTGAAGTGGTGCTCGTTGATGAACGCCCCGTCAAACCCCAGCTCCTCGCAATAGACAAACTCCTCCAGGTGCTCCTGGTAGGTCTGGGCGGCCAACAGAGGATCGCAGAAGCGGTTGGTCTGCTTGGTCTCAGGTCCAACATCATCGGGGATGCCGGGATAGGTCGTCTCATCAAAATTGTAGAACTTCATCCGTTCATGCTCCTTAGCCCGTAGGTTGCTGTGCCCTGGCGGGCAATTGATATCACGTTCGCCATGTTCATGCAAGGCTGAGGTGGCCTAACGGAAGCTGTTTGTGTAAACTTGACCTGCACTGGTTTTGGTTATGGATGACAATATGCCTGGGGGGGGAGAAAGAGGGAACCCATGATTTCAGAAGAAGAAAATAAGCTCTTAATGGAAGTTGGCCCCGGTACGTTGATGGGCGAGTTGATGCGCCGTTACTGGCAACCCATCGCTGCCGTAGCAGAACTCGACGATAACCCCATCAAATCTGTGCGACTCATGGGCGAGGATTTGGTTCTATACAAGGATAAGAGCGGCACCTACGGGCTCGTTGACTTGCATTGCCCTCATAGGCGCGCTGACCTGACCTACGGCATCCTGGAAGAGTGTGGCCTGCGCTGCAATTACCATGGCTGGTTGTTCGATGAGACTGGCGCTTGCATAGAGCAACCCTTTGAAGAGGTAGCCTACCCGGAAGCCCACTTCAAGGACAAGACCACCATCAAGGCATACAAAATAGAGCCGAGAGCCGGCCTCCTTTGGGCGTACATGGGGCCTAGCCCAGCGCCTCTGGTGCCGGACTACGATGTCTTCAATGATCGCGGGTACAAGCAGGTCTCCTTTACGGAGATTCCCTGCAACTGGTTCCAGTGCCAGGAGAACAGCATTGACCCTGTCCACCTTGAATGGTTGCACGGTCGGTGGTCGTTCCACCTCACAGGTGGCACCAGCCGTGAACCCAAGGCCCACCTCAAGGTAGGGTTTGGTGAGTTTGAACATGGTTTGTCCTACCATCGGGTCTCTGAAGGCGGTAACGAGGAAGACGAGCAGTGGACGGTTGGGCGCGTATGCCTGTGGCCTAACGCCTTGTACACAGGGCACTTTGAATGGCGTGTTCCCATTGATGACACCCATACCCTCAGCGTTGCATGGCTGATAGACCCTGTCCCTGGTGACAAGCCCTTTGAGCAAGAGCGTATCCCCTACTGGACATCACCATTGGTTGATGAGGATACCGGGCGATGGGTGAATACCCATGTTATGAACCAGGACTTCATTGCCTGGGTGGGGCAGAACGCCCTGGCAGACCGTACCCAGGAGCATCTGGGTGGTAGTGATGGCGGCATCATTTTGATGCGCCGTCGGATGCTGGAGGAGGCCCGAATCGTCGCTGACGGTGGTGAGCCTAAAGCAGTCATCCGTGACGCTGAGAAGAACAACCAAATCTACTTGCCGCGCCAAGGCCGCAGCAATACCGGGCCCATTTTTGGTGCCCGGGCGGATGGCAAAGCGCCGCGCACCACCCTCTTGGCTAAGCAACCCCAAGAGGTTTTGGACGAGATGGACAAGGTTTGGGCAGAGCATGGCGCGGCTACGACATCTAAGGCGTAGGCGTTTTGTATTGGCCTAATGGTGGCTGTTTGTGTAGACTTGACCGACCAGGCATGGAATAGTGGTTATGGATGTCTAAAGTTCCCTGTGGGGGGAGAAAGAGGACGTCATGATTTCAGCAGAAGAAAACAAGCATTTAATGGAAGTTGGTCCCGGCACGCTCATGGGGGAGTTGATGCGCCGTTACTGGCAACCTGTGGCTGCCGTAGCAGAACTAGATGATAATCCCATCAAACCTTTACGACTTATGGGCGAAGACTTAGTGATGTACAAGGATAAGAGCGGCACGTACGGCCTGGTGGACCTGCATTGCCCGCATCGGAGGGCAGATCTGTCCTATGGAATCCTTGAAGAGTGCGGCTTGCGATGCAACTATCACGGATGGAAGTTCGATGAGACAGGTGCGTGCATCGAGCAACCTTTTGAAGAAGTTGCCTACCCTGACGCCCATTTCAAGGAGAAGACCACCATCAAAGCGTATAAGGTTGAATCCAAGGCCGGCCTCTTGTGGGCATACATGGGGCCTGACCCGGCGCCACTGGTACCGGACTACGATGCGTTCAGTGACCCTGGCTACAAACAGGTCTCCTTTACGGAAATCCCCTGCAACTGGTTTCAAGGCCAGGAGAACAGCATTGACCCCGTCCACCTTGAGTGGCTGCACGGTAGGTGGTCCTATCATCTCACCAACGGAGCGACTCGCGAACCGAAGGCTCATATCAAGGTGGGGTTTGGTGAGTTTGATTACGGTTTATCCTATCACCGAGTCAACGAAGGCAGTAACGAGGAAGACGAACAATGGACGGTAGGACGTGTATGCCTGTGGCCCAACGCCTTGTACACGGGGCATTTTGAATGGCGAGTACCCATTGATGACACGCATATGTTGAGTGTTGCATGGTTTAATGATCCGGTACCTGGCGACGAACCCTTTGAACAGGAACGGGTTCCCTACTGGACATCACCTCTAGTTGATGAGAAAACCGGGCGGTGGCTTGATACCCATATTATGAATCAGGATTATATTGCCTGGGTTGGTCAGAACGCCCTAGCGGATCGTACTCAGGAGCATCTCGGTGGCAGCGATGGTGGCATCATTTTAATGCGTAGGCGTATGCTGGAAGAGGCCAGAATCGTTGCCGATGGAGGTGAGCCTAAAGCAGTCATTCGTGACCCGGAGAAGAATAAACAAATTTACCTACCGAAGCAGGGAAGGAATCAGCGACGTTCTGCATCTGGTACATCAATGGATGGCAAGGCGCCAAGGAATGTCCATTTGGCTAAGCAGCCACAAGCAATTCTGGATGAGATGGATAAAATTTGGGCAGAGCGCACTGCTTCTGCTGCAAAAGGGTAGCTGCGGAATAAACGTTTCATAGTTAGAGTGGTTGAGCGTCGCTGGATTGTGTAGACTTGCACAGCGTAAGAATTTATTGAGAAACACTTATGGGGGGAAGAGGAAAGTTATGATTTCAGCCGAAGAAAACAAAAAATTAATGGAAATTGGCCCTGGAACCCTCATGGGTGAATTGATGCGGCGTTACTGGATGCCGTTGGCGGCCCAGGCTGAGCTGGATGACAATCCTATCAAAGCCGTCCGTCTTATGAGCGAGGATTTGGTGCTGTACAAAGATAAGAGCGGAACCTACGGCTTGGTGGACCTCCACTGCCCGCATCGTCGGGCAGACCTATCATATGGAATTCTGGAAGAATGCGGTATTCGGTGCAACTATCATGGATGGAAATTTGATGAGACAGGTGCATGTATAGAACAACCCTTTGAAGAGGTAGCCTATCCAGACGCCCACTTCAAGGAGAAAACCACCATCAAGGCGTACAAGGTTGAAGCCAAGGCCGGCATCTTGTGGGCATATATGGGGCCTGACCCAGCGCCCCTGGTACCGGACTACGATTTCCTCAATGAAACTGGCTATAAACAGATAATCTACACAGATGTTCCCTGCAACTGGTTCCAGTGCCAAGAAAATAGTATTGACCCCGTCCATGTTGAGTGGCTTCATGGTCGGTGGACTAAGGTACTAAATCAGAATGAGGGTACCCCTGGTTTTGAACCAAAAGCTCATGTAAAAGTGGGTTTCAGTGAGTTTGAGTGGGGCCTGCAGTATCACAGAGTGTTTGAAGGCGGGACAGAGGATGAAGAGCAATGGACCATTGGCCGCGTATGCCTATGGCCCAATGCCCTATTCACTGGATTCTTTGAGTGGCGCGTCCCTGTCGATGATGAGAATACCCTGAGCTTTGCATGGTTCAACAATCGTGTACCGGGCGACGAGCCATTTGAGCAAGAACGTATCCCCTACTGGCGCTCGCCGCTGGTGGATGAGAAGACTGGGCGTTGGATTAATACCCACATTATGAACCAGGATTTCATTGCATGGGTCGGCCAGAACGCGCAGGCTGATCGTACTCAGGAACACTTGGGTGGCACCGATGGTGGCATTATTATGATGCGTCGTCGGATGTTAGAAGAAGCACAGATCGTAGCTGACGGCGGTGAGCCTAAGGCGGTCATCCGTGATCCGGAGAAGAACAAGAACCTGTATCTTCCACGACAGAACCGCAATGGCAGAGGCGGCCCCTTCGCCCAGGAGCCAGATGGGCGTGCACCGCGTAACCGGCACCTTTCGGGCCAGCCCAAAGAAATTCTTGACGAGATGGATAAAATTTGGAAAGAGCGTGGAGCTACTGCTGCTAAGAGCTAGGTTTAAGAGTGGTAGATTACGCGTGTACGTGAACTAGGGACTACTGACAGAACGTGCTCTTGTGGTAGGGCACGTTCTGTCATGCTATAATGGTGTTTCGTAAATTCTAGAAGCGCGCGGCCTATGGCTGTGAGCGGCAGGACAAAGGATTGGCAAAGCCGAGAGAGTATGAACTGGTTGTGGTGTTGAGCCCGGCCTTAGATGAAGTTGAAGCCAAGGGCACTATAGAACGTATCCATGGGGTTATCACTGGTGCCGGTGGTGAATTGGTCAATGAAGAGGCATGGGGTATGCGCCGTTTGGCCTATCCTATCAAGGACTTCACAGAAGGAAACTACCACCTCACGCACTTCAGCACAGCCCCGGACCAGACGCGCCCGCTGGAGAACTCGTTGGGGTTGTCAGAAGACATTTTGCGGCACCTTTTGATACGGATAGAGAATTAACCTGTGGCAAACGCTATGGGGATGGAGTAAGCGACCATGGTGAACTTCAACAAGATCATGGTCATTGGCAACCTAGGACGGGATCCGGAGATGAGGTATACCGCTCAAGGGACGCCGGTCACTTCTTTTTCTATTGCAACCAATAGGGTTTTTACTGACCCCGCTGGCGAGCGTCAGACGGAGACAGAATGGTTCACCATCATTGCCTGGAGGCAGTTGGCGGAGCTTTGCAACCAGTATCTTTCCAAAGGACGACGCGCCTTCGTTGAAGGGCGTCTGCACAGTCGCACCTGGGAAGGGAACGATGGCAAGCTCCACTTTGTAAATGAGATTAACGCAGACAGAGTTTTGTTCTTGGACAGAGCTGAGAGAGAAGCAGGAAGCTCAGAGGGATGGTCTACTCCTGATGATATGCCCCCAGCCGGATCGGGGGCTCCCTCGGAGCCGGATGACCTGCCTTTCTAAAATGAAATTAGATGTTTGGCATCTTGGAGGACCGTTAAAACTATGACAACAGGCAATCAAGCTCCACGACCTGCACCTGCGGGTGGGTTTACGCCCAGGCCAGGTGGATTCACGCCTAGGCCGGGTGGCGGGCCAGGAGGTCGGCCAAGTGGCCCCGGTGCGGGCCCGGGTGGCGGTCGAGGTCGCCGTTTCTATCCACCGCGGAGGCGCGTGTGTGCCTTTTGCGTGGAAAAGAAAATCGTTATTGATTATAAGAATGTTTCCATGCTGCGCCGGTATCTTACGGAGCGTGCGCGGATTAGCCCTCGCAGGCGATCGGGAACCTGTGCCCGTCACCAGCGGATTCTAGCTGAAGCAATAAAGCGGGCGCGGTTGCTGGCTATGCTTCCATTCACCCCTGACCACATTCGGGCTACAGGGTGGCACGGCTAAAGAAGAAACTGAACAGACAACGCGCCAAATTTATTTTGGCGCGTTGCGGTGATGGGGCTTCTACAATCAATGGCATCAACGTTGCTGGCCCAAGAACATCCTCTGGCGCGTTCTCTTCGTAGGGGTTAAGAACCTCTCTTGACTCGCGTATATAAGCAGGAAGTAGCACATGATTGACAAAGAACGCATAAAGGCAGCCCACCTGGGTAGACGCGACAGTGGAGCCCACCAGGAACAGGACAATCGTAAGAAGCGCATTGTTTTTGGCTTTGCAGCGATTATTGCACTCCTGGTAATCTCCATCCCCCTGTATGGATGGGTAACAACCTTCATCCTTCCTCCTCGTGAGACCATTGTCAGAGTGAACGATACCAGCTATGACATGGGCTACCTTTTGAAGGTCATGCGTATGGTGCAACGTCAAACGGAAACTAGCGGGCAACAGGTCAACTTGAGTTCTATCCCCTTCCAGCTTGTGAATAACCTTGCTGAGGATGAACTCATTGCGCAGGGTGCACAGTCAATCGGTCTGAAAGTCACGGACGAAGAGTTACATGCTCAATTGCGTGATGAGCTCATCGGGGTCTTGAAACCTGATGCTGGAACCTCAGAAGCTGATTTGGAAACCGAGTTTCGTGAGCGGTATCGTCAGTTCCTGAATCAAATTCAATTGAGCGCTGGCGAATACGAAGACATCGCCACCCGCAACCTGTATAGAGAGAAACTTGAGGAACATCTTGGTGCCACCGTCCCCACAGAACTCCCGCAGATTCACCTCTATGCCCTAGCGGTTGAAACTGCGGAAGCGGCAGATGAAGCCCGGACTGAATTCGCCAGAGGAACGCCCTTTGCAGAGTTGGTAGCGGTGCATAGCCTTGACCCGGAAGCAGTTAGACTTGAGGGCGAGATTGCTTGGGTGCCTAGGGGTGTGCTTGACTCAAGCATTGCGGATTTCGTTTTTGATGAACTGGTGGTTGGTGAGCTTTCAGAGCCAATTTCACAGTTTGACTCGGCCTCAAGCAAGGAATTTTTTGTAATTTATTACGTGCCCGAACGTGAAGACCTCCGCGAGGTCTCTGAGGACAACAGTCGCTCTCTCCGTGATTTAGCTGTGAAGGATTGGGTACAAGCGCAGCGTGAAATCAATGAGGTCATCACTTCCTTTGATTCTAATCAGTATGCATGGCTTGCTAAGAAGCTCAAGTTGACCACAAGCTTGCCGTAGCAGGAGCTGGTCATATGGCTGCAAAGAATGAGATTGGCGTTGGGCTATTAGGCCTTGGCGTAATAGGCGGCCAAGTAGCTGCACACTTTGTTCAACGTAGTGAAACCCTTTCATCACACCTAGATAGACCCTTGGTGTTGCGTCGTGTCTTAGTGCGAGATGCTGACGCCCCCCGTTCCCTCTCTTTTCCAGAAGGCGTCCTCACCAATGATTTCAATGCCGTGTTGAACGACCCTGATATTCATATTGTGGTAGAGGTCATGGGCGGTGAGAACCCTGCCGCAGACTACCTAATGCAGCTTCTCCAAAAGGGGAAGAGCGTGGTGACAGCCAATAAAGAGGTGATGGCCAAACATGGCCCGTTGCTCATGGAAGCTGCTGATCGTTCTGGGGCGCAGCTACGGTTTGAGGCGAGTGTTGGCGGCGGCGTCCCGATCATTGGCCCATTGCAGAACGATCTACTGGCCAACGACATCACTTCCATCCGAGCCATCATCAACGGCACAACTAACTACATCCTGACCCAGATGGCCCAAGAGGGTGTGGGCTTCTCGGTGGCCCTGGCCCAGGCTCAGAAACTGGGGTATGCGGAACCAGATCCCACTAACGATGTTGACGGCACAGACGCTGCTTACAAGATTGCCATATTGGCCTCGTTGGCCTTCCATACTGCGATTGCGCAGCAGCAGGTGTACTGTGAGGGTATTACCACGCTGCAGTCAGAGGACTTTGAATTCGCCCATGAACTTGGGTATGAAATCAAGCTACTTGCTATTGCCAAGCGGACAGAGGATGGCGTTCAGGCAAGAGTGCACCCCGCTCTGGTACACAAAGAGAGCATGCTTGCAAAGGTTGAAGGACCCTTCAACGCTGTGGAGGTCTATGGCGATTTGGTAGGGCCAGTGGTCTTCCACGGCCTGGGCGCGGGCCCTGCACCCACAACCAGTGCCATTATTGGCGATCTGCTGGCGGTGGCTCGGAGTTCTGCAAACCTATCACCTGCGCGCCCGTGGTCCGTGCTTCCCATCAAAGCTATGGCGGATTTGGAGACCCAGTATTACCTGAGGGTTAGCGTGACGGACCAATCTGGCGTACTTGGACAGATTGCCCGCGTGTTCGGAGATAACAACATCAGTATTGCCACGTTGACCCAGAAGGACGTTGATAACCATCTAGGAACGGCTCAACTGGTCATCACCACACACCCTGCGCGGGAAGCGGCTATGCAAACAGCACTGCAAATCATTAAACAGCTTCCTGTCCTGCAAGAAGTGAATAATTTATTGAGGGTAGAACCCATATAACCCCCTACCCATGCCTGCTGCATCCGAGTATGCTGTTAAACAACGACAGATGGAGCGTTCAATGACCCAGGGTGTTCTTCAGCAATACCGTGAATTCCTCCCCATAACCCCCGCCACACCAATGATTACGTTGGGTGAGGGTAGTACTCCATTGGTGCAGTCCCATCGCCTGGCTAAACAGCTGGGACTGGAACAGTTGTACTTCAAGATGGAAGGCAACAACCCTACAGGTTCTTTCAAGGACAGAGGCATGGTCATGGCCGTAGCTAATGCCATTGAAAATGAGAGCAAAACCATCATCTGTGCCTCTACCGGCAACACCAGCGCTTCCGCCGCTGCCTATGGTGCCCACTGCAACCTCACTACGGTGGTTCTGGTGCCCAAAGGGAACGTGGCTAGAGGTAAGATAGCCCAGGCAATTGCGTACGGTGCAAACATTTTGGTAATCAACGGAAACTTTGACCAGGCACTGACCATGGTGCGGGAACTCTCAAGTCGCCACCCCATTGCATTGGTGAACTCAGTGAACCCTTACCGCATTGAAGGCCAGAAAACAGCTGCATTTGAAGTCGCAGACGCCCTGGGGGACGCCCCTGATTATCTGTGTATCCCTGTAGGGAATGCGGGAAACATCACTGCATACTGGAAAGGGTTCAAGGAATATCAGCAGGCGGAGCACACCACGCATAACCCGCGGATGTTCGGCTTCCAAGCCGAGGGTTCAGCGCCGATTGTGCGAGGCGAGATTGTTGAGAACCCGGAAACTATTGCTTCTGCCATCCGCATTGGCAATCCCGCCAGTTGGAAGACCGCACTTGAGGCTCGGGACGAATCCGATGGGATTATCGATGCCGTCACCGATGAAGAGATACTAGCGGCGTACAAGCTGCTGGCACGGCTCGAGGGCATTTTCTGTGAACCTGCTTCCGCAGCTTCTGTGGCGGGCATGGTGAAGTCTGTGGCTAGTGGGCTTATCCCCAAGGATAAAGTGGTGGTCTGCGTGCTCACCGGCTCCGGGTTGAAAGATCCAGACCTAGTGAACCAGATTGCTGATATCCCTCTGCGGGAGCTTGGCAATGATATCAATGATGTTGAGCGTGCCATCCTCTCTATGTAGCCAAATTAAAGGGAATCACGTTGAAATAAAAAAGACCCCGCTTAAACGGGGTCTTTTCTTTTGGCTACTAAGTGCAGTTTGGGCGCGCCCTACCGACTCCACCAGCCATAGGGGTCAAGGACAAGCCCTTGTTCATCGACGAAAGGAGACCTGACGGAATATCTCCGCGTACTCCGCTCCAACTTGCTCGCCATTTTGTTTGGCGCGGTTACGTGACCCCTCGCCTGGGTCTCGGCCAAGGAACTGGCTCTTGTGCTGTTTCAGCGCTTCAATCTTGGTTTCCATGTTATCGGTGATATCGCAGAACACGCTTGGGTCCTCTGATCCCCAAAAGAGGATAGCGCCAACCTTGTGGGCCTCCAGTCCCGCCTCTATCTGCTCTGGAAAGTGGTAGATGTCCCTTGCGTAGGGGTAGCAGGCGTCCTGGGCAACTATCCCGATTGTGCGGTGGTCACGATGAGCATGGTTAAGCCTATGGTACGGTTCTGTGGTGAGCACTACGTCCGGCTTGAACCGCCTGATAGCTTCTACCAGGTGTCCGCGGAGAATGGCGTCATCCTCTAACCCACCGTCATGGATGCGGAGGTTTACCACCTCTTTTACCCCCATGACCCGGGCGGCGTCTGCCTGCTCCCGTTCCCTGGTGTCCACTAATTCCTCTGATGCCACCGCTGCGTCGCTGGTGCCGGCTCTGCCGTCGGTTGCCAGTACTAGAAAGACCTCTGTGCCTGCCTTGATCCATTTGGAGAGAGTCCCACCGCAACCGCCTTCAGCATCGTCAGCGTGAGGGGTGAAAACCAGGGCACGGCCTGGCGTTTCTAATGGGTCCATGAGTATCCTCCTGTGAGCAGCCGGATTACCCGACTGACCTAAATGTTGTTAGGGCATGGGGGCTTCGTTTTGCTGTGGTCAGAGAAGCAAACTTTGGCCTTCTCCTCAGCTTTGGGTGCCTCTGCCAACCTGTCGGGCTGGCCGTCAGGTCATGTTGGTCCAGAGCATCGCTCTGGTACTCTGCTACAATGGACTATCCTTGTCAAGGTGAATATGAACCTATGACCAACACATCAATCGACTACAAACTCTTCTCCTGGGGGGCTCTAACGCCTTTTACTGCCCTGGCAAACGCTGTTCAGGGGTCGGAGGGCACCCCAAGAGCCTTTGACCCCCCGTTTATGGAAGAGTGGCTTCGGCTGCCCGGCCGCTCGGCAGAAGATGACTGTTTGCTGGCGTCCATCGGCGATACGTTGCTGGGGTATATGTTTGTGCACCAGGAACCACGCATCAAACGGATAGTGCTGGAGGGTGGTGTCTTGCCATCGTACAAAGGCATGGGCGTGGGCACACACCTGTTTGATTGGGCCCTGGAGTGTGGCCGAAAGGAAAGCGCTTCTATTGCCCATGCGTCCGCCCAAGAGAGAGACACAGAGCAGGCAGGTTTTTTGGAGGCCAGGGGGTTCACCCTAGTGCGTCACCATGAACAGATGCGATGGTCCGGAGATATAGTCCCGGAGCCTAACCTGCCGGAAGGATTTTCTTTCCGCCCCTTTCAGTCTGGCGATGAAGCAGGCCTTACAGGGGTGCAGAACGCTGCGTTCAGCACCCAGTGGGGCTTTTCTCCCAATACCGTTGAGCAGGTTGCCTATAGCGTGAACATGAGCCGATCAGACCCCGGTGGCGTTGCGCTGCTTATGGCGGGTGACGAGGTTGCAGGGTACTGCTGGACACAAACAGCAGACGAGGAGACCCACATAGTGGGCTCCGTGTTGATGGTGGGGGTACATCCCAAGCATCAGGGCAAAGGCCTGGGAAGGGCTGTGTTGTTCTCTGGCATGCAATCACTGCTGGAGCGAGGCTCCCGGGTGGTTGAACTCACTGTGGATAGGGACAATCCAGCTGCTAGGGAGCTCTACCTGTCTGTGGGGTTCGTGAAAACTGGCGGCCAGGAATGGTATGAAGCCGCCCTTACTGCTAGCTAGCCTCGCGACGTTTATAGTGCGCGCTGGTAACCTCTTCTGATAAGACGCCACCTGACAGGATGATTCGTGTGGCCTCGTCGAACGTGATGTTCGTCTCCGTCA
>Ga0115002_10001494_pt1 | contig 32174 bp, 20 predicted proteins | sample ArcticOcean_MG_C_8_FD_89576 | JGI IMG/M metagenome (GOLD analysis project Ga0115002, IMG submission 89576) | Marine microbial communities from western Arctic Ocean - ArcticOcean_MG_CB11_86 | ecosystem: Environmental > Aquatic > Marine > Oceanic | place: Arctic Ocean: Canada Basin | collected... | reverse complement strand
AGAAACCGGCATACCCAGCGGGAAGTTGACCATCTGCCCGGCGAAAATTATCGCAGACATCATGCCGGTCAGAGGCACGGTTTTGGAAGCCAACGAGTCACGCAGGCGATACAGGCTGTAACCCACCGCCCCGACCGAAACCACGCCGGTCACAGCACAGACTTCCGGGCTGAGTAATCCGTCGGCAATATGCATCGTCGAAACGTCAAGAGAAAATACGGGGCCAATAAACGATTGCAGGTCAGCTAAGCGACCCACAACAACGAAATTCCACGATAGTCGTGCTCTGGGGCGATTGCAATTGCCGCCCGGAAGGCACCGTTGCTCCCCGGCGTCGCATCCCGTTAGACTGATGGGTGTCTCGAACGTCTTCCGACGACAAACGTCTCGGCGAAACGTTCCCAGGGAAACGGCCCCAGGAAAGGGTGATTCATGCGCGACGGTGCTTTGAGGTGCTTGGTAGCTTGTCTTGGCATGATGTGCGGGAGTGAAGCGGCCTCGGCTGCAACGCCGCATCCGATCATTCCGGGGTTTGAAAGACTGCTCGCGAAACCGGTATCGACTGCAGATAGGGTCACCGGTGGTCGACTTCTGCTGGGCGAATTGAATTGCACGTCGTGTCACAAAACCGATGCAGCCACCGCGCCGCTGGTGAATCGCAAGCGGGCACCCATTCTCGACGGCGTCGGATCGCGGATTCGAGTCAAATATCTCCGCAAGTTTCTGGCTGATCCGCACGCCACCAAACCGGGCACTACGATGCCCAACCTGTTCGCCGATTCCAACAAGGAAGAACGCACGCGACGAGTCGAAGCCCTCGTTCATTTTCTCTCGACCACCGGCGGCAGAACCGACAAGCCGGCCGATCCGAAGTTCATCGGCAACGGACGCAACTTGTTCCACCGCGTCGGCTGCACCGCCTGTCATGTGCCGCAAGAAGGTGAGCCGCTCAAAGTGGCCACAGCCGTCCCGCTTCCGGTCTTGCATGAGAAGTACAGCGTCGACAGCCTGACCGCGTTCTTGAAGAACCCGCTGACGGTTCGCCCCTCGGGTCGCATGCCGGCACCATTACTGAATGACAATGAGTCGCGCGACGTGGCACATTACCTGATGCGAAATCTTACGGGCATTGTCCCCACGGGTCGTGCCGATTTGCCCAAAGTGCCTTACAGCTACTACGAGGGCAACTGGATGATGATGCCGGACTTCGCGAAACTCAAACCGAAAACGACGGGCATCGGGGCGGCATTCGACATCGGCTTGCAACAGCGAGGTGATCAGTTCGCACTGAAGTGGGACGCCGTTTTTGAAGTCTCCCGCGCGGGAGACTACGTGTTTTCAACGAATTCCGACGATGGCAGCCTGCTGTGGATCGACGGCAAGTTAGTTGTGAACAACGATGGCGTTCACCCGCCGACTACCAAATCGGGTTCGGTGAAGTTGAAGGCGGGCCTGCATCGCATCACCGTCGCGATCTTCGAGGCGGGCGGCGGCGAGGAACTTGCCGTGACAGTCACCGGCCCCGGTCTCCCGCAGCAACCGCTCTCCAACATCGTCGCGGCCGACGAGAAAGCGCTCGCCGCGAAGAAATCAAAACAACCAAAAAAGAAAAAGCCAGCCGACCCCGATGTGTTCGTGTTCGATGCTGATCTCGCGAAGGAAGGTCGCAAACTGTTCTCTTCTCTTGGCTGTGCGGCATGTCACGATTTGAAGGAGAACGGGAAACCGATTCTTGCAAAGTTCACCGGCGGCCTGCCTCCGAAATCTCTGGCCGGATTGAAAGGGCAAGGCGGTTGCCTGGCTGAGAAGCCTCCGCAAGGGTTACCGCGTTATGCGTTGAACGCGGCACAACAAACGTCGCTCACCAAGGCGATTGTGGCTCTCAAGACAAGTGGGAATACCCCATTCGCGGCCCGTCCATCGATTCACGACACGATGCTCACCTTCAACTGCTACGCCTGTCATGTGCGTGACAAAGTGGGTGGAGTCGAGCAGGCTCGCAACGCCCTCTTTCAGACCACGCAAAAAGAAATGGGCGACGAAGGCCGTATCCCACCGCATCTCGATGGCGTCGGGGCCAAGTTGACCGATAACTGGCTCAAGCAGATTCTCAATAACGGCGCGAACGACCGCCCCTACATGCACGTCCGCATGCCCAAATTCGGCACGCCGAACGTCGGTCATCTCGCTACGGCATTCCAACAGACTGACCCAGAACAGGTCGCGAAGATTCCCGAGATCGCGCTCGCTCCCCGGCGCATCAAGTCGACGGGCCGTCACATGTCGGGGAACAAAGTCTTTGGGTGTATCAAATGTCACACCTTCAACGGCCAGCGAGCACTCGGCGTGCAGTCGATCGACATGGCCATCATGACCAAGCGGCTGAAGCACGACTGGTTCCACAATTACATGCTCAACCCGCAAGCGTTTCGCGCCGGCACCCGCATGCCGGCCGCGTGGCCACAGGGCAATAGCACGCTCCGCGATGTTCTCGACGGCAGCGCGGGCAAACAGGTCGAAGCGATCTGGCAATACCTGGCCGACGGTGGCAAAGCGGCTGCCCCTTACGGATTGAATCCGAAGGCGATCGAACTGGTCGCCACCACCGAACCGGTGATGTATCGCAACTTCATTCAAGGAGCCGGTCCGCGCGCGATCGCTGTGGCTTATCCTGCGAAAGTGAACATCGCTTTCGACGCCGACGAAATGCGGTTGGCTCTCATCTGGCAGGGAGCGTTCGTCGATGCCGCCAAACATTGGATCGGTCGCGGCCCCGGTTTTCAGATGCCGCTCGGTGACTCACCGGTGACCCTTCCGAACGGCCCGTCCTTCGCCACGCTCGACAAACCCAACGCCGCCTGGCCAAGTCAATCGGCAAAAGAATTAGGCTTCAAGTTTCGCGGCTACCGCTTCACCTCTGACCGACATCCGATCTTCCGTTACACCTACATGACGACCCGCATCGAAGATTTCATAACGGCCGTTAAAGGCATGCCAACGGGCAGACTGAAACGAACACTCGACATCACCACGGGTAAATCAGCCGGGAATCTCTGGTTCCGTGCAGCCGTCGGCAACAAGATTGAGTCATCCGGCAAGGGGCGATTCGTCATCGACAACGATGTCACCATCACCGTCCAAGCCGACACGCAACCGGTCCTCGTCAAAGTCGGCAACCAATGGGAAGTCCGCGTGCCGATCGCTGCCACCGGCAAGACGACAATCGTGCAAGAGTTTCGTTGGTAGGATTTGTTGACAGAAAAAATTAGCCACAAAAAAGCACAAGTCGTAGGGCAGGCTCCCGCCTGCCGCAACCCACCAAGCGGCATCAATACTTCGTTGCGTCAGGCGAGAGCCTGACCTACACCTCTGAACCACTCAGGACAACCCATGCGAAACATGAAACGCATCAGCTTGGTCATCGCGGCGGCGGTCACTTTGTTTTCCGCGCAGGAGGTCTTCTCGCAAGACAAGGCCGCCCCGACGGAAGCCGATTATTACAAGATTAACTCGCTACCGATTCCGGAAGGGATCGTGCTCGAAGCGGGCGGATTTACGCTCATGCCCGACGGCAAGCTGGCCGTCTCCACGCGCCGGGGCGATATCTACTTGGTCGAGAATGCGTTTTCCGATAAGCCCGAAACCGTCAAGTTCAAGCCGTTCGCCAAGGGGCTGCACGAGGTGCTGGGCATCACGTATTACAAGGGCTGGTTGTACGCGACGCAGCGTTGCGAACTGAGCCGTCTGAAAGATACCGACGGCGACGGGCGGGCCGACATTGTCGAGACGGTCAGCGATGCATGGGATATCAACGGCGATTACCACGAATACGCCTTCGGCAGCCGCTTCGACAAGAACGGCCATTTGTGGGTCGTGCTTTGTCTGACCGGCTCGTTCAACAGCAACGGCAAGTACCGGGGCTGGTGCCTGAGATTCGATGAGGACGGCAAGATGATCCCCACCACCAGCGGCATCCGTTCGCCCGGAGGTATCGGGATGAATCACCTCGACGAAGTTTTCTACACCGACAACCAAGGCCCGTGGAACGGCACATGCAGCCTGAAACATTTGGTCCCCGGCTCCTTCCAAGGACACCCGGCCGGGAACCGCTGGTACGAGTTGCCCGAAGTGAAAGCTGCACTTGGTAAGGCACCTGTCGAACCGAAAAGCGGTAGCCGGATTATGGTCGAAGCGAAGAAGATTCCCGAGTACGTCCCGCCTGCCATCCTCTTTCCGTACAACAAAATGGGCAAGTCGGCCAGCGGCATTGCGACCGATACCACCAACGGCAAGTTCGGACCGTTCCGCAACCAGATGTTCGTCGCCGACCAAAGTCACAGCACGATCATGCGTTGCTCGATGGAGAAGGTGAACAACCGCTGGCAAGGAGCCTGCTTCATGTTTCGAGAAGGTTTCGACTCAGGCAATCTTCCGTTGCTGCTGACCAAAGACGGCTCGATGTTCGTCGGCGGCACAAATCGCGGTTGGGGTTCGCGGGGACGTAAACCATTCGCGTTGGAGCGAATGGTCTGGACTGGAAAGACCCCCTTTGAAGTCCACGAGATGCGCGCCAAATCGGACGGCTTTGAACTCACCTTCACCGAACCGGTTGATCCGGCCACCGCGTCCAACGTTGCGTCTTACAAACTGGGAACCTACACGTACATTTTCCAATCCAGCTACGGCAGCCCGGAAGTCGATCACACCATGCCGACCATTACCAAAGCGGTCGTTGCCAAGGATGCGAAGAGCGTGCGACTCTACATCGACGGCTTACAGGAAGGCCACGTCCACGAGTTGCAGATGGACGGTGTCCGATCGAGCAAAGGCAAACTGTCCTTGCTTCACAAGACCGGATACTACACGCTGAACTACATTCCCAAAGCCGAATAATGTTTGGCCATCATAACCCGAAGCGTCAGCGAGGGACGCAGGCCGATCGTTCATGAAGAGCGAACGTACCAGTCGATATCGCTTTCCGTGTGTCCCTCGCTAACGCGTCGGGCTATGATTTCTGAACTCACGTCGCCTCTAGAGGAACTGAAACATGACACAACGCACCACGCGTCGCGATTTCCTGAAAACTTCGACGGCCCTTGGAGCCGGGTATTGGGTCGGCGGGCGGACGGAATCGGTTTATAGCGCCTCACCGAACGAGAAATTAAACATCGCCATCATCGGCCCGGGTGGTAAGGGAGCCAGTAATCTGGCGGGTGTGGCGGGTGAAAACATCGTTGCGTTTGCCGAGGTCGATGACGTGCGCGGCGGGCCTTCGATGGCCAAGTTCCCGATGGCCAAACGCTACAAAGATTTCCGCAAGCTGCTCGACAAAGAAGAGAAGAACATTGACGCGGTCGTTGTCAGCACGCCCGACCATATTCACGTTCCCGCCGCTGTGCGTGCCATGCGAATGGGCAAACATTGCTACTGTGAGAAACCGCTTTCGCATTCCGTGTCGGAAGCTCGACTCGCTGCCGAGACGGCGAAGAAGTACAAAGTCGCCACGCAAATGGGCACGCAGATCCACGCCGGCAACAATTACCGCCGCGTGGTCGAGATCGTTCAATCGGGTCTACTGGGCGACGTCACTGAAGTCCATGTCTGGTCCGGCGCTGGCTGGGGCGGAGTCGAGCGATCAAAGGAAACGCCCGCCGTTCCGAAAACGCTCGACTGGGATCTCTGGATGGGACCGGCCCCGACGCGACCTTACCATTCCGATTACGTTCCGTTCTTCTGGCGACGCTGGTGGGACTTCGGCAGCGGAACCTTGGGCGACATGGGATGCCACTACATGGACTTGCCGTTCTGGGCGTTGGGCCTGCGACATCCCCAAACGATTTCTGCGAAGGGACCGAAACGGCACCCCGAGTCGTGTCCTCTCGGGGTCACCGTCGACTACCAATTCGGTTCGCGTGACAAGCAACCGCCCGTGCATTTGAAATGGTACGACAACGTCGCTTGCCCCAAAGAACTTTACGGCTACAAGCTCCCCGGCAGCGGCGTATTGTTCAAGGGCAGCAAGGGGATGATGCTCTCCACCTACTCGAACTACAAACTCTTTCCCGAGAAGCAGTTCGCCGGTGTTGAACTGCCGCCGCAAACCATTCCCAATTCAATCGGCCACCACGCCGAATGGCTGCGCGGCTGCAAGACGGGCGAACCGACGACCTGCAACTTCGACTATTCCGGTGCCCTCACGGAATCCGTCCTGCTGGGAACCGTTGCCTACCGCGTCGGGAAAACTCTTGAGTGGGATCCAAAAACACTCAAGGCGACCAACTGCCCGGAAGCCGACCAATTTCTGCGACTGCCGTATCGCAAAGGTTGGGAGCTGAGTTGATTTTCGCGTTTTCCAAATAACAGAAAAGCGGCGTGCCTCAAGGGAAGCACGCCGCTTTTTATTTTTGCTCGATGAAACATTCTCATCGGCGAGATCAACTCTTTGCTGTACCAATCCGACGTGCGAAAACCAACCCCGTCATCAGACACGAAAACATTGCGACAACTGTCAATGCGTTCCACGTGGAACTGTCGTCACGCTCGGCCACTTGCGTGTCGCTTTTCGGTTGATCAATAAAACTGATCGCTCCGTAATGCAGCGCACCCGGTTGCGCTTTGCCACCGGGAACCATTTTTGTGGCGTCGTAGAATTCTCGTTTGTTACGGCGAGTCGGCATGCGATACGAGGCGAACTTCAGGTTCTGTTTGGAAAGCACCTCGCGCGGGAAGTTGCCGTCGACGACTGTGAGCGTCATCGAGTCGAGGTCTTTCAAGGCAGCGGCAACCGTTTCTTTTCGCTCGGTTTCGAGTGCCTGCTCGTTGAACTTGTCGATGTCGGGTCCGCGGAGTCCGAGTCGTTCGCCGATCCGCAGCAGCATCTTTTCTTTTTCTTCGTGCGGATGTGACAGCCGGCCTTTCTTCACGGCCAACAAGTCAGCCGCGAAGAGATCTTTGGCGGCTCCGTTGTGCGGTGTCGGGTTACGACGTTGAGCGAGGTTACCCCATTGGCCGGGGAATCCACCGCGAACCGGGCGAGCGATCAACCGCTTGCCACCGGCCGGAACGGGTTGGCCTTTCACTTCGCCTTTTCCCTTCACCGGTTTCGGCATTTGCTTTCGCAAGTCTTCGATCGTGCCGCCGATGATTCGCAGCGGCAGCGGTTCGGTCACGTTGCGGAAGAGTTTCGAGCCGAGGATTTGGCGGACGACGTATTCTTCCGGGATCGAGCGAATCTTGCTCGGCTTGTCGGAGAGGATGTAAACGATGTTTCGCAGGTCGCCATCGTTGAATGTCGAAAGTCGCATCGGGACGACGAGTTCTTCAACTTCAAAGCGGAAACCCATTGCTTGCACATGACCGTCGAATGTCGCACCGGCGGGAAGTTTCGAGTTCACTTTTCGCATGCCGGGTCGCGGTTCGACGCCCTTCTTCTGTCCAACTTTCGTTTTGACGGCGACGAAGCACCAGCCCGCTTCAACATAATCACCACAGGCTGCGTCCATCCCTTTGGGGTATTTGTAACCGTGGTAGGCCATCCATTTCGAGAGGGCTTTCGGGCTGCCCGCTTCGAGGACGGCCACCTCGTACATGCCGACCGCTTCCTGCTTGACGACGCGGACTTCGTCTCTTTGCATCTTCAAACTCTCATCCACTGGAGCAGCGGCACTGAAATTCTTGGCCAAGTTGGCACCGCCAAATGCGAAGAACCGAGGTCGCAAATCGACAACGACTTCCGGTGGATCCACGGCGGCCGCCACATGCGGGAAGATGTTGTCGGAGACCTTGCGGATTGCGGGAACCGACGGGAACGGAATCAGCATGCCGAACTCGTCGACTTTGCCTTGGAAGCCGGGTCGGATGACGAACGTCTCCACGCCGTTCTTATAGAACACGTAAGTCTTTTGCTGCCCGATGCGCGCGATCGGCAAGGCGTCACCCACGTAAACCGGCGGGACCATTCCGCAAGGATCAGCCTGAGCCGTCTCACCGAAACCGGCGACCGAACCAAGCACGGCAAGTAACGCAATCGTAAGGCTATTCCGCTGCATGGCTGAGTTCCTCGAATTCCACTTTGATTTCCACGGTGGCCCGGGCGTTCTTGCCCCGGTTACTGATCCAGATTTTGTCGAGTGTCTGCCAGTCTGTTCCTGATCGTTGAACCGTGAACCACGGTCCGGCCACAAAGTGGACCCCTTCTAGTCACAAGCGGGTCCACAAATGATGCAACCCAACACGTTTGACCGTGCCGCTGGTGACTAACGGTGGCAGGTCTTTGACCTCCATCTCGAAAACGTGTCGACGGTCGAACGGGATACGTGTCGGCCTCATCTGAGTCCGCACAACACCGTGCTCGTCAACAACACGAAACGAGAAGATCGCATGCGAATGACGCAGTTCCTGTTGCAAGAACACAACACGTTCGGCACTCAATGGCAGCGTGCCATGTCGTTTCATTAGCGTTTGCGTTTGCCGCCCATAATACAGCAGAGATTCCAACGCCGGGTTGGTTTCATCCATCGGTCCGCTAGAAAATTCGAGCATCAGACGACGAAACTCGTCGACCGCTAAATTGGGCGTGGGATGATTGCTGGCCGCACAACCCGAGGCACATACTTTTTCCCCGTGCGGATGAAAATGTGCTCGATCGTCACTAGAGAAATCGGCGTTCAGGACGACGGGAATCGTACCCCCCGGAAAAATCCCCTTGCCACGAAATGGGCCACGATCAATCCCGATCGGCCGCAGCGGATCATTAGGCACGTGACGGGCGGGGCCATCCAGCACAATGGGGGGAACAAGCGGGTCGACCTCGGCCGAGGTCTCAGCGGGAGACGTTGCAGGTCCGTCGAGAAACGGCCATTCGGGGATCGCCGCTTCCTCAGCAATTCCCGAAATGCCCGGTTCAGCCGTTGTCACGACAACGGGACCGGTTTCCGTCTGCGTGCAGCCGGAAGGCCAAAACGCAGCCGGACCTATGAACAGGCCGGCGAGCATGGAAAGAGCAGCGGTTCGCATACGAGTAAATTCCTCGACCTCGACGCTCCAGTATGGAAACAAAAGACGGTCCCGACGGGCTGTTGGTTCCCGAAATGACTGTAAAACTTGGAAACTTCACCCATTTCGGCCGAAAAAAGGCCCGATCCGACGCTCCCATCAGAGTCTGTCTCGTCTGGAATGTCCAGAGGCCTTTCGTCGATCGAAAAATTCGCCGGATTTTCGGGAACTCCCGGTCAGCGAGTCCGTCCTAAGTGCTATGTCAGAGAAATTTTGACCTGCCGCGTGAGCAAGGGACGCAGGGAGTAGGTTCGCTTGTCCTGCGTCCCTCGCTGACGCGTCGGGTTAGGATTCAATCTCTAGCGGTGTTTCTCGTGCATGGTCGCCCGCGGACTGATACACTCAGCCGGATCAGAAGCCGCTGACAAATTCACTGCCGGACGAAAACCACCGGGCCAATCATCGCTGAAGGAAACGTTATGAAAACGAAGACCCGCGTCGCACTGTTTCTGGCATCGTTCCTGTTGGCAGGCCTCGCGGAAACGGTATCGGCCGGTCCGATTCACAACGCCGTCAACCAGAACAACATCACATTGGTGAAAAGCCTGTTGGCTGAGAATGCCGACTTGCTGAATTCCAAAGATCAGAACGGCTCGACCCCGTTGCACTACGCCGTTTCCGGCAACCGCACCGCCATCGTGACCTTTCTGCTCACAAAGAAGCCCGACGTCAATGTGCAGAATCGGTACAAATACACGCCCCTGCATTTCGCCGCCATGAACGGCATCGATGCGACCGTCGATGCTCTGCTCAAGCGCAAGGCCAAAATCGACACGCAAGCCAACAACGGCTACACCCCGCTTTCCTACGCCGTGCAGTACAACCGAACAAAGATCGTCAGCAAACTCCTTGCCGCCGATGCCGACGTCAACATCCAGTCACGTTCGCAGCACACACCATTCAGCATGGCCTGCCAATACGGGCGGCTCGACATGGTTAAGCTGATGCTCGACAAAGGAGCGAAAGTTAACGGCAAGGACCGCAACGGCGCGCCCCCTATCCTCTATGCCGTGCAAAGCGGTCGTAAGGAAATCGTTGACCTGCTGCTATCCAAAAAGGCCGACCCGGACGTCCGCAACAATTACGGCTTCACTCCGTTGCACGCCGCCTGCCAAAGTGGCCGCGGTGAGTTGGTCGACTTACTCCTGGAGCAAGATGTCGCCGTCGACAGCAAAGACAACGGCGGCAACACGCCGCTTTACTTCGCCTGCCAGCGTAACCTCAGCAAAGCAGTTGCCGCCCTCGTCAAACGCGGGGCCGACGTCAATATCACCGTCAAGAACACCTATCTCCCCACGCCCTTGTTCGCCGCGTGCCAAGCCGGCAGCCCGGAAGCTGTCGAAGCACTGCTCAAGCATAAGGCGAAGGTTTCCATCACCAACCAGAATGGTGACCAACCCCTGCATTTGGCCGCTCAATTGGGCAACCAGTACGGATACCAGCCGAACGTTCCGAAGGAAGTCTACCAGCGTTATGGTAAGGTCGTCGGCTTGTTGATCGACAAAGGTAGCGATGTCAACTTGAAGAACAAAGCCGGACAGACCCCGCTGCAAATCGCCGTCGGCATCAACAACCATGCTGCGGTCAATCATCTGCTGCCGAAGTCGAAAGACGTCAGCATCAACCCAACAACCGGCGAAACGCTCTTTCATTGGTCCTGTCGCAACGGTCTCGAAAAAGCCGTGGCCGTCTTGCTGAAACGAAAAGAGATCAAGGTCAACGAGAAAGACACCGCCGGCCATACCCCGTTGTATCTCGCCTGCGAAGGTGGACACGCGGCCGTCGTCCTGCAATTGCTCACCCGCAAACTCGACGTCAACGCCAACTTCGCCGATGGAGAAACCGTTTTGCACGCCGCGACATGGAACGGCCACGCCGATGTCGTTTCGCTGCTGATCAAACAGGGAGCGAAAATCGACACAGCCGATGCCAGCGGCTACACCCCGCTGCATATGGCTTCCTGGAACGGCCACACCGCCGTCGCCAACACACTGCTCGACGCCAAGGCCGACGCCAACGCCAAAACCAACGGCTACACAGCCCTGCACGCCGCCGCATGGAAGGGCCACCTGCCGGTCGTGCAAACGTTGCTCAAGAACAAAGCGGCCATCAACGCCAAAGACACCGACGGCCTCACTCCGTTACACAAAGCCGCCTGGAACGGTCACCTGCCCGTTGTGCAGGCATTGATCGCTGCAGGTGCCGACGTCAACGCGAAAGACAACGACGGCTTCACCCCGGCTGTCAAAGCAAAGAACCAAGGGAAGGCGAATGTCGTAACCTTCCTGGAATCGGTCAACAAGAAGTAGCCCAGCGGCGGGAGAATTCTTCTAAGAGATCTCCCGGATCAATCGTCAACATAACGGACGAGGCTGTCACAAAATTGCCGCGATCCGTCAAAGACCCACGCTGAACTTAGACAATCGGAGAAGAACGATGAAACATTGCCCGCGAAAACTTGTCGTCGGGACCGCCCTGTTGGTTGCCGCCGTCGTTTCTGGGCTCACGCCCGCCGTCCAAGCCTGCTTCATGCGGTCGCCGTTGCCCGTGCAGGTTTGGTTGGATCATATCTCTGTCGAGATCACCGATCAGGTGGCCGTCAAAACTTACGATTGCACCTTCCGCAACGCGAATGCGCAGGCGGTTGTGGGTGGCACGTGCTACATGGAACTCGAACCCGGCGCGCAGATCGATAACATGTCGGTCCTCGTCGACGGCAAGGAATTGAAGGCCGAGATTCTTGATGTCGACAAGGCGAAGAAGGTCTTCACCGACATCGTCAAAAACGGCGGCAGCCCGGCTCTCCTCGAGTACTTCGGCAGCCAACTCATTCAAACGCAAGTCCCGCGCATCGCACCGAACAGCACGATCAAGGTCAAGCTGACCTACACCACCGTCCTGAAAAAACGGGGCGACCTGATCCGCTTGCAGATGCTCAACACGAACCCCAAAGCACTCATGCAGCCGCTGAAGTCGGCCTCCGTCAGCGTGAAGATCAAAAGTGCCGAGCCGATCAAGAACATCTACAGCCCGACGCACGACGTGAAAATCGTCGAGACCGAAGGCTGGGACGTGGGCATCGAATGGTCGCAAGAAAACTACATGCCCAAGCACCCGTTCGTGCTCTATTACCAAACCGTTAAAGACGCCGTCGGGGCCAGCCTGCTCGCACACCGCGAACTCGACGAACCGGGCACGTTCATGATGATGCTCTCCCCCACAATGGGGACCGGCTCCGGGCAAATCACCGACGCCGACATCCTGCCGAAGGACGTCGTTTTTTGCGTCGACACCTCCGGCAGCATGCTGCAAGGCAAGAAGATGGACCAGGCCCGCAGCGCCCTGAAATACTGCGTCGAAAGTCTGCGCAAAGGTGACCGGTTCAACATCGTCGACTTCAGCACGGTCGCCCGACACTTCAACGAAGACGGCCTTGTTGCACTCGACGACGCCAGCAAAGCCAAGGCACTCAAGTACGTCGACAAACTCCACGCTCGCGGCGGGACGGCCATCGAAGAAGCGTTGTCGCTCTCGCTCGAACACCTCGCCGGCAAAAGCGATCGTTTGAAAATGATCGTCTTCGCCACCGACGGCCTGCCGACCATCGGCGAGCGCAATCCGGAAGCCATCCTCAAAAGCATGGCGACCAAGAACAAGCAGGACGTGCGTATTTTCGTGTTCGGTGAAGGCTTCGACGTGAACACGAAACTGCTCGACTTCCTCGCGCTCGATCACCGTGGCGAAGCCGATTACATCTTGCCCAACGAAGACATCACCAAGAAAATCAGCCGCTTCTTCGACCGCGTCGGCAGTCCCGTCATGACCGACTTGAAAGTCAAATTCGACGGCCTGGAAGTCAGCGACGTTTACCCGACGAAAATCTCCGACGTGTTCAAAGGCGAACAGGTCATCATCTACGGTCGCTACACGGGCCACGGCACGAAGCGAGTCACGCTCACCGGTCACGCCGCCGGCAAAACTCAAACCTTCACGTACACGCTCGACTTCCCCGAGTACAGCGAAGACGACAAGAGCAGTTTCGTCCCGCGATTGTGGGCCGGTCGCAAAGTTGACTTCTTGCTGAACGAAATCCGCAAGCAGTCCGAGCCGGAAAAGGAACTCATCAACGAAGTCACCTACCTCGCCAAACGCTACGGCATCATCACCCCGTACACGAGTTTTTTGGTGACGGATGATGTGGCCGGAAATTTGACGAACGGTCGCCCCAATGCAACTGCGGCCCCTAATGCAAAGCTGACAGCCAAGTTTCGTGCGTTGCAGGGTGCTCCGGCGAGTGACGATGAGAAAGCTGACCGTGTCGAGGAATCGAAGCAGCAGGCCGCTTCGCGATACAGTTTGGGTCGTGGAAAAGCGGCTGACTTCGACAAGGCCGTCGAGGCGGAGTTGCAACGGAAAGGCAAGAACGTCTCGTCGCTGGAAGTGGTCCGCTACATCGGCTCGCGAACCTTCTACCAACGCGGCAAGGAATGGCAGCAAGCCGAGTTCGACATGAAGAAGCACAAGTCGATTCAGGATGTCGAAATTGGCTCGAAGAAATACTTCGCACTGTTGGAGAAAGATAGCCGCCTGGCGAAGTACCTGGCCCTCGACGACGTCGTGCTGCAAGTCGGTAAGCAGTGGTATCGCGTGGTCGGCCGCCGCAAGCGTGGCTAAGCGGATTGCAACGGATTGAACAATCGCAACGACGGCACCGTCTTCGGACGGTGCCGTTTTTTCGTGCGCGGACGTCACGATCTGCATGCTCCCGCGATGTCCGGCGGAACTCGTTTTCGACCGCAACGTTTCTCCGACCGAACCGCGTGCAGAACGTAGGGTTGTATCGATCAAATCTCGGGTGGCGGGGGCGCACTGCGAAGCAGAAGCCCCCGACGCATTGCTAATTCAACTCATAGTTCTGACGACTCTCGATAACGACAACAGCTAACCCCACATGGGAACTCGAACAACCGACGCAAACGACGGTCTCGCTGCGTGCGCTAAGCCTGATGTACGCCACGACCATCGTCACCAGTGCGTTTCTGTTGTTTCAGGTACAATCGCTCATCAGCCGTGTGATTCTGCCCTGGTTCGTCGGAACGCCCGCCGTGTGAACGACTTGCATGCTGTTCTTTCAGATGCTGTTGTTCGCCGGGTATGCCTACGCGCATCTGACGGCGACTCGCTTGCGCCCGGGCGTGCAGGCGGTGTTGCATGTGGTGTTGTTGCTTGCGGCGGCGGTCGCGTTGCCGATTTTGCCGGATGCCGGTTGGAAGCCGACCGGTGTGGAACAGCCAACGCTGCGCATTCTGTTGTTGCTATCGGCTTCGGTGGGCCTGCCTTTCTTTGTGTTGTCGACGACCGGCCCGTTGGTGCAATCGTGGTTTGGAAGAACGCATCGCGGCTGTTCGCCGTATCGACTCTACGCGCTCTCGAATGCCGGTTCGCTGCTGGCGTTGATTTCGTATCCGTTTGTCGTAGAACGAATCTTACCGATGTCGTCACAGTCGTGATTGTGGTCGACGGGGTTTCTCGTCTTTGCCGGATGCTGCGCGCTGGCCGCGTTGGGCATGCGACATCTGCAAAGTAATGAATTAGCCGACGCCGTCGCGACACACAATAATTCCGCTGCGTCCGCATCACCGAAACGCTCTCGCATGGCGATTTGGTTTGCCTTGGCGATGGTGCCCTCGGTGCTGTTGTTGGCGATGACAAACCAGGTCTGTCTCGACGTGGCCTCGGTCCCGTTTCTGTGGATACTTCCGCTGACCTTGTACTTGCTTTCATTCATCCTCTGCTTCGATAGCGAACGCTGGTACAACCGCCGACTGTTTGCAGCAGGGATGGTCGTGTTGTTGGCCGGTGTGTCGTTGGCGATGGTGAACGGGTCGGCCATGTCGATCGTTTTGCAGGTTGTCATCTATTTCGCAGCGTTCTTTTTTGCGGCCATGTTCTGTCACGGCGAACTGGCACGCCTGAAACCGCACCCGCAACATCTCACCTCGTTCTACCTGGTCATGTCGGCCGGCGGGGCGGCCGGTGGGCTGTTCGTCGGCATGCTGGCCCCGCTCGTCTTTCCGTTCTATTGGGAACTGCATTTGGGAATCCTGGCAGCCTACGGATTACTGATGGTCGTTTTCTGGCGTGACACATCGATCGTTTCGACTCCCGCACATTTGCCCGGCGTGCAACTGCTACTGTTGGGTGGACTCTTTTGGATTGGAAGCTTACTCGGCTATCAGGTTATCGACGCGTTCTCGGAATCGGTCACCGTTTCGCGGAACTTCTACGGTGTGCTGCGTATCCGCGAACGCGATGTGGGCAACGCGGACAAGCATCGCATGACGATGGTTCACGGACGCATTCTGCACGGCATGCAGTTCGTCGACCAAGAACGTCGCCATCTGCCGACAACGTATTACGGCCTCGACTCGGGTATTGGTCGAGTGATGCGATCGCATCATGCCGCCCGCCCCCGTCGCGTCGGCTTGGGCGTCGGCACGTTGGCAACCTACGGAAAAACCGGCGACATGGTCCGTTACTACGAGATCGACCCCGAGGTGATCCATCTGGCGAAACTACACTTCAGTTTTCTCTCCGACAGCCAAGCCGATGTGAACATCACGCTGGGCGATGCGCGGCTTTCATTGGAACGCGAGCCGCCGCAACGCTTCGACGTACTTGCCCTCGACGCGTTTTCCAGTGACGCCATTCCTTCGCATCTACTTACACGCGAAGTATTCGCAATCTATCTACGGCATCTCCAGTCGGACGGCATCATCGCGGTACACATCTCGAATCGGCATTTCAATCTGAAACCGGTTCTCGCGGGAATCGCCGAATCGTTCCGCCTGCGCGCTTGCTCGATCTACACCGACGCAGACGCGAGCGCCGGCACCGACCGCACCGAATGGGTATTGCTGGCCCGCAAGAAATCCGTCTTGAACGACGACACATTTGCGAACGGCAAGCGATCACTCGGCAAGCGAAAATTACTCTGGACCGATGAACGTAGCAACCTGCTCGACGTGTTTGACTGACTTATCATAACCCGACGCGTAAGCAAGGGACGCAGGACAAACGTGACCATTCCCTGCGTCCCTTGCTCGCGCTCCGGGCTGGTTACTTCTTCAGCATTGCTAGCGGGTTCTTGCGGTTCTCCAGCGGGAACATCACCGGGCTGCCGACACGGTGCGACTCGAACACGCCGACGATCATCTCGGTGGCCGCGCGGGCGTCGTACATGCTGCTTTTTGGTTGCCGGTCGTTCTCGATCGCTTCGATCAAATCGAGCACGGCCACCTTATTCGCGCGATGCGGAGCCGTTCGCGTTTCGGGTTTACCGACGCCGTTGGATGAAATCGGCACCCACTTCGCCTTCGATCGGCCGGGCGACCAGGAGGGATCTTTCAACAGATAGGCGGTGCGCAAGTATCCCGATTGAAACTCGATGACGCCCTTGGACCCGAAGACCTTCAGTCCGAACCGCGACGGTTGTCCCGCCGTGCCACGATGTGAGGCGAAGAACCCGGTGATGCCGCTTTTGAAAGCGTAGGTCACATCGACTGCGTCACCGGCTAACGGACCGATTCCCTCATTGCCTTCGCTGACGTCCGCTTTCCCGACCGGGTGTCCTTCGGATGTGACGGTCGAATAGCACGAAGACACATCGCCCGCGAAGGCCCGCATCAAATCGAGCATGTGTGTGCCGAGTACCCACATGTCTTCCCCACCGCCACGTCGGGAATCTTCCTTGCCGCGAGCACGGATTTCGAGCACGTCGCCGATCTCTCCGTTGGCGATGAGCGTTTTTGCGATCTTCAATTGTGGCGTCAGCCGGTTGCCGTGTGCGACGGCCAGTTTAAGGTGTCGCGTCTCGAACGCCTTGATGATTTCATCGGCCTCGGCCAGCGTGCGACAGAACGGTTTCTCCATGTAGACATGACAACCCTGAGCCGCACAGGCCAATGTCATCGCATGATGCTGATCTAGCCACCGCTGGGCGACCGCGACGATATCGGGTTTTTCGACTTCCAGCATCTTGCGATAGTCGGCATACGCCTTCTTGGCACCTGTTCGCTTGAGGGCAGCCGCCCGCCCGGCGTCGTTGTCGTCAGCGACGGCCACGACCTCGACATTCGGCACGTCTTTCCAGACGGTATCCAGCCCGTGCCCGTAATTTCCCTTGCCGGTTCGCCCAATAATGCCCACACGATACGTCTTCGCCATAGCGGTTACGCCTCCGAAAATCATGTTCATCAAGCAGTCATCATCGCAGATCGTCGTCGAATGGCAATCTTCGAATCCGAGAATCTTGACTGCCGTTGCAAACGCTGAGCCTTCTGAAGCCATCAGTTCCATGAGTTAGCCTTGCCGCCATCCGACGTCTCTGAGAGAATCGCCAGCTACGGGATCACCAAGACTTCCAGGATGGTAAAACCATGATGCGACCTTACCGACTTACGACCGCCTGCGTTCTGGCGACCCTGCTCGCTCTCCCGTTACTCTCCGGCTGCACAGAGTCGGCTGACAATTCAGGCGGCGGCACCACTGGAAAGGGCGACTCGCAGGGAGGCGACGAACCGTCCAAGGGAGGAGATAGCGGAAAGACGCCACTCGCGTCTTGGCCCGAATACTCCGACGTCCCCTTCGTTCCCGTCATGTCGGACGTCGATGGAATCGACATTCCCCGCGTGAATCTCAAGGCGGAAACCCTTTCCCTGAAAGGTATCATTCCCGCTGACGTGGGGAACGACTTCGCCGGAAAGAACCCATCCAAACCAGAGACCGGCGGGCGGCTGATCGTGCGGTTCAACTCGGAACCGAAATCGCTCAACCCGATTGTCGAAACCTCAGCCGTGCAAACTTACATCGGTCAGTACGTCAACGAGGCGTTGGCTTGGCAGAACCCCGAAACACTGGAATTCGAACCGCACATCGCCGAACGCTGGGTGGCTGAAGATTCCGTCAAACTCTCTTCCGATTACAAAGGACACGAGCGACGCGTGGCAATCGGCGACGGTGAACCGGCCGGCGAATTGAGCATCGAATACAAAGCCGCCAAGAAAGATGACGACCCGGCCACACTGAAATTCACCACCAGCGACACCCAAGGCAAAGCCGTCGGCGGAGTGTGGGTTGGACTGTACCCGGACGGCAAAGTTCCCGGTGCCCCCACGGCTGGCTATCACTACTGGAGCAAAGGCGACGGCAGCTTGGCCGTTTCGGGAATCGTTCCCGGAAAGTACAAGGCGAAAGTCGGCGACGAACTGTTCGGCGTCACGAAGGAAAATGAGGACGGCTCACTCTCGGTCACGCCGAAAACACCCGGCAACCCGCTGGCCGCCGATCTGAAATCGGGCGAAGCCGAAACGTTGACGATTCCCAAAGGCGAATGGGTCGACGTTCAGCGCGAGACGATCTACACGTACTTCCTGCGTCCCGATGTCAAATGGTCTGACGGCAGCCCGTTTACCACCAAGGACTTGCTGTTTGCGTATGCGACCATCAACAACCAGTACGTCGATGGCGAATCGTTGCGAGTTTACTACGAGGATGTCATCGAGTGCGACGCATTGGACGACGTGACAATTCGCCTGAAGTATCGTCGGCAGTATTTCAAGTCGTTTGAATTCACGATGGGACTGGCCGCTTACACGCCGTCCTGGAACTGGTTCTCGAATGTCTTCAAGGAAGACGGCAACACGCTCACACTCGAACGTCTGACGCCTGCGCAGGAAAAGGCACAGAAAAAAGTCAGCGTGCACGGCCAAACATTCGGGAAATTCTTCAATACCGACGACCGCTACAACTCGGCTCCGCTGGGAACTGGGCCTTATACCGTCGAATTGTGGGAACGCAGCGATCGGGTCGAACTGCAACGCAATCCCAACTACTGGAATAAGGAACGGGGCGGCTATATCGATCGGTTCGTTTTCAAGTTCATCCCCGACAACGTCACCGCACTACAAGCCCTCAGAGCGGGTGAACTCGACTTCTTCTGGAATCTGACACCCGGCCAGTACTTTGAAGATCTCAAAGGCCCGCCCCCATGGGTCAAAGACAAATACGTCAAAGCAGCCTGGTACAGCCCCGGTTTCAGTTACTACGGCTGGAACATGCTCAAGCCGCTGTTCAAAGACCGTCGCGTACGGATCGCTCTCAGTCTGCTGTTCGACAAGCAGGAGTTCCTGGAGAAAAAACTGCACGGCGCGGGTGTGGTGGTGGCCGGCAGCCAATACTACTTCGGCACCGTCTACGACCATGAAGTCAAACCGCTCGGGTACGACCCCAACACCGCTGCCGACTTACTGGCCGAAGCCGGTTGGGTCGATACCGACAACGACGGCATCCTCGATCGCGACGGCAAGAAATTCGAGTTCACGCTGATCTTCCCGCCGGGCAATCCCTCCGCCGCAGCGCGGGCGGCCGTCATTCAGAAGAACTACAAGCAGGCCGGCATCAAAATGGAAATCCGCAACTTTGAGTGGGCCTCGTTTATCGACAAAGTGAAAGCGAAAGACTACGACGCGGTTAATCTCGGTTGGGCACAGCCGCTCGAAAGCGATCCCTTCCAGATTTGGCATGGGTCTCAAGCAGGGCCTGAGAAACGGGGCAGCAACCACGTCTCCTTCTCCGACCCTTTGGCTGACCAGCTCATCGAGCAATTGCGGCTGACACTTGATCTCGAAAAACGCAAGAAAATTAACGCCTCGTTGCAGCGAATTATTGATCGCGAGCAACCCTACATGTTTCTCTACGCTTCGAAGGCTTTCGGTGTGTACCACCAAAGAGTGCGGGGCGTGAAGTGGTATCGGGTACGGCCTGGGTTCGACCTCACCGAATGGTACATCCCCAAAGCCGAGCAACAGAATTGACCGTCCTGCTTGCAGGCTGACAATTCCCACCCCGCCTGAATTCTCCCCGCACGGATTGCACGAAACACACCCCTTGTGATCGAGTATCTCCTCAAGCGTCTTCTATTGATGATCCCGACCATGATCGGGATTCTCGTGATTTCGTTTCTTATCATCAAACTGGCCCCCGGTGACCCGGCCGCACAGAAGTTCGGCGGCGTCGGCCAGGCGACCGGTGGGATGGACTCCGAACGAGGCACCGAGGCGGCCGAAAAACGGTTCCGCGAGAAATATCATCTCGACGACCCGGTCCCCGTGCAGTTCGGGTATTTCCTCAAGCGCCTGCTCACATTCGATTTGATCTACTTCCAACAGGAAAAGCGAATCGGCCCCGACTTGGTCGATCGCATGAAGGTCACGGTCGTCATCAATCTGATCGTGTTCTTTCTGATCTATCTCAACGCCGTGCCGATTGGAATCGTGAGTGCCTCTTACCCGAACTCGTCAGCCGACAGAATGACCACAGTCATCCTGTTCGTTCTTTACAGCTTGCCCTCGTTCTGGGTGGCTGAGATGCTGCGAATTCAGTTCGGCGGGAAAGCGCAGACCATCTGGTTTCCCATCATGGGGCTGCATTCGCAAGATGCCGGGTCGATGGGCAGTTGGGATTACTTTCTCGACTACCTGCACCACATCGTTCTTCCCGTCATCTGCTTGACCTACGGCGGCTTGGCCTACATCAGTCGTCAGATGCGCGCCGGCATGTTGGAAGTCATTCGACAAGACTACATCCGCACGGCGGAAGCCAAAGGGGCCGGCAAGGCACGCGTAATCCTAATCCACGCGCTGCGCAATGGGCTGTTCCCCATCATCACGCTCTTCGCGTCGCTGCTTCCGTTTCTGATTGGGGGCAGCGTGATCATCGAGACCATCTTCAACATTCCCGGCATGGGGCGGTTCGCGTTCGAGGGGGTGTTACGGCGCGAGTACGATGTCGTCATGGCCACGCTCACACTCTCGGCCGTGCTGACACTCTTCGGTATCTTGGTCTCCGACATTCTGTACGTTCTGGTCAATCCGCAAGTCACGTTTCAAAGCCGGAGCTAAGTCGTCTTGAGTGGCGAACCTTCCACATCTGATGCCGATCAGGCCGAGCTGATCGCAAGTTCTGGGCAAAGCCAGTGGGCGCTCATCGGTCGCCAATTTCGTCGCCGGCGATTGGCCGTGCTCTCGGCTTGGCTGATCCTGCTGTTGGTGACGGTCAGCGTTTTTGCGCCGTTTCTGGCCAACGATCGCCCGATTGTCTACCGCGGTTCCAACCGATTTGAATACCGCGATGCGTTGCGAACGGCTCTCGTTGTCTCAGCCCAGGCGATGCGCGAAAGTGGGGCAGCGACTGATTCTGCTGAAACATTCAACCGCCAAATCGAGCGGCTTGCGATCGAGCTACCAGACGAATCAGCGGCCGAATTGCGTTCGCTTGGGAAAAAGATGGAAGCGGCCATCGGCTCGTCCGATGTGAGCGCAATTGGTCCGCTGCGAACCAAGCTGCGACGCACATTCGACATCCGTAAAACCAATCTGCGCGGCCGTTGGCGGTTCCCCGTACTGGCTTCACTCGATTGGTCCGACATTCTATTTCTCACGCTCATCCTGCTTGTCTGGACGATGCCGGTTTGGCGTCCTGTATTGCGCGCGGTGATTTCCGCCGAACATCCACTGGGGCGTGCAAGCGGGCAACTGGCCCTGTTTGTGGTCTTGCCGACTCTTGCCGCTATGACGTGGCATCTGTCTGTGCCTCAGCGCGTGGATCGCACGAATTACAAATCGGGAGTCTGGCAAACCGCCGAACTCGACCTCAGCAAGACATCCGCCCATGTCGTGTTTGAGACGGTCACCTGGCCCCCGATCGCTTACGGCCTGGACGAAGATAACCTCGACGCGAAATTCCTTGCGTCCGGCGAAAGAGCACCCGATCCGAAAGATGCCTCGGCAGAAGTGACATGGGGTGGACCGCATTGGCTGGGAACTGACGGCATCGGCCGCGACATCCTTTGTCGAATGATTTGGGGCGGACGGATCAGTCTGGCCGTGGGGATCGTGGCTGTTTCAATCTACATGACCATCGGCATCATCGTCGGTTCGATCGCCGGCTACTTCGGTGGCTGGACCGATATGATTATCTCGCGACTCATCGAAATCGTGATCGTCTTTCCCAGTTTCTTTCTGATTCTCACCATCGTGGCGTTCATCGGGCCGAGTATTTTCAACATCATGGTCGTCATCGGAGTGACCGGTTGGACTGGCGTGGCGCGATTAGTTCGCGGGGAATTCCTACGACTGGGCCAACAGGAGTTCGTGCTCGCCGGTCGCGCACTCGGTTATTCCCCGCTGCGTATTATCTTTCGACATGTGCTCCCCAACGCCTTGGCACCAGTCTTGGTCTCGGCCACGTTTGGCATCGCCGGAGCCATCCTGACGGAAAGCGCGCTTTCGTTTCTTGGCTTTGGGATCACAATTCCCAAACCGTCGTGGGGAGGCATTCTGGCATCGGGTCGGGAAGCGATGATCCGCGCTCCCTGGCTGATTTATTTCCCCGGCTTCGCGATCTTCCTGACAATCACCGCCTACAACCTCGTCGGCGAAGCACTCCGTGACGCGGCGGATCCGCGATTGCGTGGGCAGAGTTGATCCCAAAATAATTCAAATGACACATGGCTGACGCGACAACACTCATCGATATTCAAGGTCTCAAGACCTACTTCCACACCGATGAAGGGATCGTGCGCGCCGTTGATGATATCAGCCTGAAAATCTCGCCTGGGCATACGCTGGGGCTGGTCGGGGAATCCGGGTCGGGCAAGTCGGTCACGTCGCTGTCGATCATGCGCCTGTTGCCCGAAGCGACCGCGAGAATCGGCGGAGGCAGTATCTCGTTTCTGGGGCGCGATCTGGTGCAACTGCCCAAGCCCGAGATGCGCGGTATTCGCGGCAGTGAGATCAGCATGATCTTTCAAGAACCGGGCACCTCGCTGAACCCCGTGTTCACGGCCGGCAAGCAAGTCATGGAAGCCATCCTGTTACATCAGGATGTCCCCAAGTCCGAGGCCCGCGACCGGACGATCGAACTGTTTCGCGAAGTGGGAATTCCCGAACCCGAACGTCGCGTCGACAGCTACCCGCACGAGATGTCGGGCGGGCAGAAGCAGCGGGTGATGATCGCCATGGCGCTCAGTTGCAACCCGAAACTGCTCATCGCCGACGAACCGACCACCGCGCTGGACGTCACCATTCAATCGCAAATCCTCGACCTCATCCGCGAACTTCGCGACGAACGCGGTATGGCCGTCCTGTTCATCACGCACGACTTGGGCGTGATTGCGGAAATCGCCGATGAAGTGGCCGTCATGCTACGTGGCAAAATTGTCGAGCAGAATGAATCACTGAAAATCTTCGAGAACCCGCAGCATCCCTACACAAAGGGGCTGCTGGCCTGTCGGCCGAAACTCGACAGCCAATACAAACGGCTGCCGACCGTCTCGGACTTCATGGACGTTACCGAAGACGAAACCGGCCAGGTCACCGTTGTCGAGAAGTCGCTTGATGAAAAGCGAATGCAGCAATTGATCGAAAAAGGACGTGGCCGGCTACTGCATCCGAAATCGCAACTCGAAGCGATCGGCCATCCTTGGGAAGAAGGTCACCACGCGTCCGACACCACCACCGTTGCCGAAGCGGAACAGCCGACGCTGCGTGTCGAAAATCTCAAGGTCTACTTCCCTATCCGCCAGGGTATTTTCTCGCGGGTTGTCGGGCATGTGAAGGCGGTCGATGGCATCAGCTTCGACGTGTTCAAAGGGCAAACGCTCGGGCTGGTGGGCGAATCGGGCTGCGGCAAGACAACGACGGGACGGGCCATTTTACGATTGGTTCCCATCAAAGAGGGTCGCGTGACCTTTGAGGGCATCAATCTGTCGTCGGTGCATGGCGCGAAACTCCGACAAACACGTCAGCGAATTCAGATCATCTTTCAGGATCCCTACGCATCACTCAACCCGCGCATGACGGTGCAGTCCATGTTGACCGAACCGATGAACGTGCACGGCATCGGCGAATCTCGGAACGATCGCCGTGACCGGGCTGCCGAGTTGTTGGATGAAGTCGGGCTGGAAGTAGACCACCTCGCCCGCTACCCGCACGAATTCTCTGGCGGACAGCGGCAGCGGATTTCGATTGCCCGGGCATTGGCAGTCGAGCCTGATTTCATCATTTGCGATGAATCAGTCTCGGCACTCGATGTTTCGGTACAGGCTCAGGTGCTGAACTTGCTGAAAGACTTGCAGGAAGAACGCGGGCTGACCTACATCTTCATCAGCCACGACCTCAGCGTCGTGAAGTTCATGTCGGACATGATGGCCGTGATGAACGACGGGAAGATCGTCGAGTTCGGACCTTCCGAAAGCATTTACGCCAACCCCAGCGAAGACTACACCAAGCGGCTCATCTCCGCGATTCCTAACGACTCTCTGGAACACATCCGTAGTCGACACGAAAAACGTCGGAAGATGCTGGAGAAGTCGTAGGGTTCGGTTTTGGTTGTTCATGTCTCACCGGCTGACGCCCTGCGCTCGCCTGGGGACGGTCTCAGTAGCCTTACTGCAACGAGACTTCACCATTCCGCGAACCGGCATGAGAAAGCAGCTTGGCGTAGACCTTCTTGTCGATGGAGTGAGAAAGAGAAGCGGTGTGACCATCGCAGAAGACGACGTTGCTATAATCAGAATGGGCATAGGTCGGGCCAGGTGCTGTGCCGACATTTTCGATTGCGTTCTTTTTAACGCCAATCGTGTTGAACTCTGTGCCATTCATCGCTCGAAACCACAGTCCAAAACTCAGATTATCGACTCCAGAATAGGCGGCTGGAAAATCCGAACGCTCAGCCAGAAGCAACGTATTGGAGACGCCATCACCCGAGTCGACTTCATCCAGGCGAACTCGTTTCGGGACGAGGCTCTTGGAGAACATCACACCGGAACGGCGGTAGTTGGCGAGGCTCCATTCATTCTCCGGGTCTGACGTCGCACGATAGACGTTCGCGTAACCATTGTTGGCGCGGTACGACAGCCCGCCTTCCTTTCCGTAACTATTGGTGTCATCGGGGCAGGTGAAGACAGGCACCTGTACGCTGGGTACGGTGACAACCCACGCTGCCGGGCTAGTCTTGTCAGTGGTCGTCCTGCGTATGATGGCCGTCTGATCGATCTGAGCCAGTATCCCTCGCGGCCAACCGACTTCGTCGCCAGTGATCGACGAGGATACTGTATCGACGAGGTGCGGCAGCTTTTCACTGTTAAGATTGGCTCGAACGCGAACCGCCCTGCCCAAGATTGAGAGATTGTTGATGCACCGGACACCGTGCTTCCGCCTTCTTCCGTGGCTGATGGCCGGCAGGATTAGCGCGGCTAGCAGAACAATGATGACGATGAGCATCACGGCTTCGATCATCGTGATGCCGTGACGGGCATGCGGCGAAGCGTTCGGGCGGTGAGCTTGCATGGCGAGCCTCTTTGGAAATCGAGTGAGGGGAAACAGCTCGATGCGTTTGGCCCGCAGGTACTAACAGTATTGCCGTGTTCATTGGTTTTTCAAGAGGCAAGTGCTTGGCCAGGCTCGAGTTTTAAGGTACTCGTCATTTCCAGTCGTTTAACGGCAAGCCGCAGGCGACTGCGTTTTTCGACTGACACCGACGCCTGCGGCTCGCCGTTAAACGATCCAAATCCCAAGCTTTCGAATTGCTTCACTCCCCACTCACCACCCCAAACAACACCGACGTTCGGGTGTCGACAGAAACATCCGCCGCGCGACCGACAACGGTGCGCGTTTCGTACGGTCGTAGGCGACACGGCCGTTGACCAGCACGGCGGTCACTTGCGTCTTGTGCTCGAACGGGTCGCCGTTGTAGAGGACCAGGTCGGCGGTCTTGCCAGCCTCAAGGCTGCCGTAGCGGTCGGCGATGCCGAGGATTTTGGCGGCGTCGAGTGTGATCGAGCGCAAGGCCCGCTCGAAGCCCAGGCCGTACACCATCGCCACCGACGCTTCATGCCGGATCACGCGGGTTTTCGGAACGTAACCCTCGAACGCACTGGAGACGGCAATCGGTATGCCCGCATCCGCCAGCGCGGCCGCGTTGCCGAGGAAGCTGTTGTAAGTCTCCATGCTCCCGACGCGCTGCATGGTCGGATGCACAATCACCGGCAACTTGGCTGCTTTGAGCCGCTCGCGAATGAGATACCCGTCGGCTGCCAACGCAACAGTCCCCTTCAGCTTGAATTCGTTGATGAGACGTAGTGAGGTGAGAATGTCGTCGGCACGCTGCGCGGTGAAGACGGCGGTGACTTTCCGATCGAGCACCTTCACCAGCGCTTCGTGTTTGAGGTCACGATCGGGTCCAGCCTCGTCGTCCTTCGCGTTCTTCAGTTTGCGGTTGTAGTTGCTCGCAGCAGTCAGAGCACCACGAATGAGGGCGGCGGTTCCCATGCGGGTGGCGGGGCGTTGGCCTTTGTAAGTCTTCTTAGGGAACTCGCCCAGGTTGAACATCATTGCCTGCGGGTAGCGAATTGTGCTCGCTTCGACCGAGCGTCCATGTGTGCGGAACACGCCTGTCATGCCGGCGATGACATTCGCCCTTCCCGGGCAAGCATGCACGACGGTCACGCCCTGTTCGAGAAGAAACCGCAGCAACGGCTCGGCCGGGTTGAAGCCGTCGAGCACGCGCACATCGGACTGGTTGGGGTCACTTTTTTCGTCGGCATCCTGATCGGCGGGAATGTTGTATTCGCCTGAAAGTGGGACCACGCTGTAAGCATCGATGAGTCCAGGTGTGACGACGGCTGCCGTCAGGACGGGCAAGCCCTTGGGGAACTTGGCATTTGCGCGCGGGCCGGCGTAAACGATCTTGCCGTCGCGAACGATGACCGCACCGTCTTTGATGGTGCCTTTGGAAACGGTATGTAAACGGCCTGCGATGACGATGAAATCGTCGGCTTGGGTGTCGTACTTCGCGGGTCCGCCGACGCGCGCGGGGACGATGACTACGGGGAAAGGTTTCACGAGTGGTTTGGGTTCAGGAATCCGTGAACGGTCGGCGACGGGGAATCCGCCGGTTTGGTAGAGGCGATCGTTCTCGTCAGCCAGGTTGAATTCGCGCTTGCCGTCGATCCAGGTTTCGAGCACACGCGTGTACGCAGAAAACGGCGCACCGCTAAGAATCACGAAGTCGGCATCTTTGCCCTTCTCTAACGAACCGAGCCGATGGTCAAGGTGCATGACTTCCGCCGGGTGGATGGTGATGGCTTTCAATGCGATGTCTTCGGGCAACCCGCCTCGCACGGCAATCGCGGTGGTGCGCAGGAAGAAACGACTTTCGGTGACCGGGTCGTCAGTGTTGACGATCACCTTCACGCCTTTCGCCGCCAGTTCCCGGCCGCATTGCTCGACGAATTCAACGACCTCCGCCTTGCCGCCCGGGCTGTCGACGATCGTCATTGAAACCGGCACGCCGGCGGCGGCGATTTCGTCGAGCACTTTGTAGGCTTCGGTGCCATGCTGGATCAGCAGCTCGAAGCCGAATTCTTTTTTGAGTCGCAAGACGGTGAGAATGTCGTCGGCTCGGTGTGTGTGGAAGTGGACGGTTCGTTTGCGTTGCAGGACTTCGACCAGCGGCTCCATTGCCAAGTCGCGATCGGGCATGTCGACTTCTTCACCGGCTGCTTTCTTTTTCCGGTAGGCGTCCCACTTTTTCGTGTAGGCCTGTGCCTTGATGAACTCGGCTCGTTGCAACGCGGCGATCTTCATTCGCGTGCCGGGAGCCTTGCCCCGACTGCCGTACGATCGTTTCGGATTTTCCCCGTTCGCCATCTTCAATCCTCCCAGCACATCAGCGGATGCGATCCACATCTGCTCGGGGCTGTAGCCGCGCAGCTTGACGTAAATCGTTTGCCCGCCGATCACGTTCCCGCTGCCCGGCATGATGTTGGCGGTTGTCACTCCGCCCGCGCGGGCCATGTGGATACCGGGGTCGAAGGGGTTGATGGAATCGAGGGCGCGAACGATTGCTTGAACGGGGCCGGTCATTTCGTTCCCGTCGCTATTAGCGGGGACAAGAGGACGCGATGCGACTCCCAAATGCGAATGCGTGTCGACCAGTCCGGGGATGATCGTGCGTCCGCGCATCTCGCGAACGACGGCCCCCTTGGGAATCGCAATTTTGTCAGTCGGCCCGACAGTAACGATCTTCCCGCCGGTGATCACAATCGTGCCGGGGTCGTAGATATTCTTGGTGGCCGTGAGAATTCGGGCACCTCGCAGGGCAAGCGACTTGGGCGATTGGGCTTGTGCGAGTGAAATCACGGAAAAAAACGCGAGCACGACAGAGGCCAGGCGACGCAGAGACATGAAAACCTCTCTTCGGAGTGATTAGGCGTTGGTGACGAGGTGATAGACCTCGACTATCCAATATCCGGCGAGGAATATCCAACGCAGAGCGAATTCCGTCTCCGATTTACGGTTGGATCGATCGGATGCCAAAGGAGACAAGTCGCCTGCATTGACCTGCTGCACGCCATGACCGATCATTCTGCGTTGCGATAGTGAATTAGGAACGTTTTTTTAAACCACGGAAGACACGGAATTACACGGAAATTAAGGGAGAGCGAGGCTCCTGCCGAGCCGCATCGGCTTTGTGCCCACCGAGACTGCAACGGCTCGGCAGGAGCCTCGCCCTCCCACGACGTCTTCTTCCATTGTGATCTCAAGCGAAACATCCGAAAGCGAAGCACACCAGAATGGCTGATAAGAACCAAGGCAAGAACAAGAAGAAGATCGATCGATTCGAGAAGGCTCGGATCGAGAAGCTCGAGAAAATCGAAGCGCTGGGACACGATCCGTGGGGGCAACGGTTTGATGGGCACATGCCGATCGAAGAAGCGCGTGAGTTGTGTCCTGACGACCCCGAAGCCGCCGGTGAATCCGTCCGGATCGCGGGCCGCATCATGCTGCGTCGCAAAGCGGGCAAGCTGAGGTTCTTCGATATTCAGGATTGGACCGGCAAGATCCAACTGCTGTTCTCGCGCGGTGAGCTTTCCGATGAGCAATGGCAACTGATGCAGGCGCTCGACATGGGCGACCTGATCGGCATCGACGGCCGGATGAAGCGAACCAACAGCGGCGAAGTCTCCGTGCTGGTCGACCAACTCACCATCCTTTGCAAATCGCTCTCGCAACCACCGGAGAAATTCCACGGGGCCAAAGACGTCGAAATGCTGTTGCGGCAGCGATCGATCGACCTCATCTACAACGAGGGTGTGCTTGCGCGGATGCTAAAGCGGACGAAGATTATTGATTCGGTCCGACAAACGTTGCGCTCGCAGCGGTTCGCGGAAGTCGAAACGCCCATACTGCACGCCATCGCCGGCGGAGCGGCGGCCCGACCGTTTAACACACACCACAACGCGCTCGACATCCCGCTGTTTCTGCGGATCGCGTTGGAACTGCACCTCAAGCGTTTGATGGTCGGCGGGATCGAGCGGGTTTATGAGATTGGTCGCGTCTTCCGTAACGAAGGGATCGATGCCACGCATAATCCCGAATTCACGATGCTCGAGGTCTACCAGGCCTACGGCAACTACGAGACGATGATGGATCTGACCGAACAGATCGTCGTCGACGCGGCTCGTGTGGTCACCGGCACACCCGAGGGCGAGCCGCTGCATTTGCCTTGGGGGGAAGAGACGATCGACTTCACTCCGCCTTGGCCGCGTAAGACATACGCCGACCTCATTCGCGAACACGCGGGCTGCGAAATGAGTGACGTGGACGCTCTGAAAGCGAAAGCGCGTGAAGAAGCAGCCAAAGGCAACATTGCGGGCGACTTCATCGAACGCATGGAAGCGAGCCATGTGCATCCGGACGTGCTGGTCAACGAGGTGTTCGAGTCGTGCGTGGAAGATCATTTGGTGGGCCCGGTGTTCGTGATCGATTATCCGTCGAGCATCTGCCCGCTGACAAAACGCAAACGGGGTGATGAATCGATTGCCGAGCGGTTCGAGCTGTTCGTGAAAGGCATGGAAATCGCCAACGCCTACACGGAATTGAACGACCCACGCTTGCAGGAAGAACTGTTCCGCACGCAGTTGGAAGGTCTGTCGGAAGAGGACTCGATGGCCAAGATGGACACCGAGTTCTTGCGCGCCCTGAAAGTCGGCATGCCGCCGGCGGGTGGATTGGGCATCGGCATCGATCGGCTAGTGATGCTACTGACCGACAGCCGCACCATCCGCGACATTATCTTCTTCCCCCTCCTCCGCCCCGAAGGCATGCCCGCCACGAAACCAGACGACAAAGGCGAGCGGCCGGCGTAAGCTAGCTGTTGCGTGGTTGAAGCCAACGGATTCAAGCCACAAAGCCACCAAGACACGAAGTATTACAGAGAACGGAACGCACAGCAAACTCCGAGCGGGAGAGGCCACTTTCGCTCCGCCATTCCTTACCGACAGCCATCCCAATTCATGAACGTCATGAATTGGAACAACTGTTTTCTACCCGTGTCGATCCGTGAAATCAGTGGTTCGAGTGTTTTCAAGTTGAGCTCGATGTTCCCTCTGGGCTTCTTGGCAATTCTTCGTGCCTTTGCGTCCAATTCCGAATTCTCCTTCGTCCACAATCGTTGGTGACTGACCGAACAACGACCGCTCACACATCTCCCCCCGGTGATGTTGCAGTCACCGGTGACACGTCGTAGGTTGATGAAATCATGTCGACCCCACCCACCCGAATTCTGCGTGACTTGATCGATCGTCCGGAAATCATCCGCAGCCTCGCGCCGCACGATGCGTTCACGGCTCGCATCATGCAAGACGCAGGCGTCGAACTGCTGTTTCTGGGCGGCCTTGGTGTCTCTGCCAGTACGCTCGGTCTGCCCGACGTGGGTCTGCTCACAATGACCGAGATGGCTGAAGCGGTGAGACGTATCAGCAGTTGCCTTTCGGTCCCGCTCATCGCCGATGGTGACACGGGGCATGGCGATGTCCACAACGTTGCGCGGACGGTTCGCGAATTTGAACGAGCCGGGGCCAGCGGTATTCTGCTGGAAGACCAGGCCCACCCCAAACGTTGTGGCCACTTCGCCGGGAAGTAGGTCGTGTCCGTCGAGGAAATGCTGACACGCCTGAGAGCCGCCCTCGATGCACGCTCCAACCCCGACTTCGTCATCTTCGCGAGGACCGATGCGTTGGCCATCGAGCGGGCGAACCGTTACGGCGAATTGGGAGCCGGCATCTGTTTCGTCGAAGCCCCGCGCACGCACGAAGAACTCGAACAAATCGGCAAGGAAGTCAGTTACCCGCAACTGGCCAACATGCTGCTCGGCGGGGTGACACCCATTCTGTCAGCCGACGAACTGGGCGCGTTGGGTTACAAGATCGTCGTCGATCCCGTCACCAGCCTGACCGCCTGCGGTGCGGCAATTCGCAGCCTCACCCAGACATTTCTGGAGACCGGCCGTCTCGACCAAACGCCACTCGACTTGCTCAGTTTCGACGAAATCAAACGGCTGCTGGGGTTGGATGAGATTCTGAATCGCGAGCGTTGACTTGGTACAACCAGTTGCGGGCAGCATATCACGAGTAAGCCGCACTACGCAACCTGTTTCTACAACATAGGTTACAGTTTGCATATTGAGTCCGCGTGACTGACGGGCTAGAATCCGATATCCTATATGGATATAGATGGCTTGATGCGTTGGTTGGCCAGGCGACACACCGAAGAGACGGAGAGCCAGTATGCTGAACCTCACTGACGGACGGTATGACCGCAATTGCCAAGGGTTCGCCCGCCGCGACTTCCTCAAAGTCGGCGCGTTGGGTTTCGGCGGCGCACTCACGCTGGCCGACTTGCTCGCCGCGAAGGCACAAGCCGGTGCCAACGGCGGCGACGGCTTCACTGATAAGTCGGTCGTCTTCCTGTTCCTGCAAGGCGGGCCGTCGCACATCGAAACGTTCGATCCCAAGATGACGGCTCCGGCCGAGTATCACAGCATCTTCGGCGAAACGCAGACATCCATTCCCGGCGTGACGTTCGGCGCGCACTTCGAGAAGATGGCGAAGATCGCGCACAAGATGTCGGTCCTGCGTTCCTACGCTTCGGGCAACGGCGGGCATACCTACCAGGGGGTTGCCAGCGGCAACAATAAGATGAAAGCCACGATGGGGT
>Ga0115002_10001490_pt1 | contig 32196 bp, 35 predicted proteins | sample ArcticOcean_MG_C_8_FD_89576 | JGI IMG/M metagenome (GOLD analysis project Ga0115002, IMG submission 89576) | Marine microbial communities from western Arctic Ocean - ArcticOcean_MG_CB11_86 | ecosystem: Environmental > Aquatic > Marine > Oceanic | place: Arctic Ocean: Canada Basin | collected... | reverse complement strand
GGCAATGGAAACGGCCGTAGACTGGGCAACGGTAGTTGGTGCGGTTGGGCTTGTTTAAAGCACGTGCCTGGAAGTCATCTTGCAACGGTCGTGGACCGTGCTGGAATGCAGGAGCGTCGTATATTAATGCGGCCTTACCGGAAGTGCGTTTTGATCGAATGGGGTTGGTGTCTGTCCTGGATACAGTAGGTAGACTCGAGCGTACATCATGAACCGCCGTAAACGGAACCGTATGTACGGTGGTGTGGGAGGACGGTGGGAGTAATCCCGCCGCCTAGCCGATGCCTCCTTATGACCAGGAGGATGGCCAAGACAAAATTGACCTGCAACAAAGTTGGTTGATTTTGGGCCAAAAGAGCCTTCAGCGTGCCGGGCGTAAAAAGCACAGGGATGCGCGCAGAGGAGGCGCGAGGGCGCGGAACGCGAGGAATAAGTGCTGAGGAGGGTGTTTGCGACACCCTCATAGCTCGCACATACAACGCAGGGTAACCTCGACGGGATTTCTTGCTTTTCGTCGAGCAAATAACGTTTCCATCTAAGCTATTCAACGCTTCATCGGGGTGAAGACGCGGGCTAGTTGGTTGACATACACTGAAATACTTAGATGTGGGTCATGTAGTGCAAGACTCGCAGTGGAACAAAGAGGTAGGTCGGGGTGGCAGACGTGGGTGAGGCGCCAGACAAAAAAGCGTTGCTTGATCAATTGCGCATAGATCGCAGTGCTGGGTCTAGTGATAGCGGCCGGCCGTTGAAGTGGTTTGTGTCCATCGCCCTGGTCGCTGGTTTAGCGTTTTCGCTTTGGTTCTTCGATTTGCCAGTTGCGGGCTCCGCGTTACCGGTAAAAACCGCGGTTGCGAGAGCGGCCGCGGACACCTCACCAGGCTCTAGCGTGTTAGACGCGACGGGTTACGTTGTTGCTCGCCGTCAGGCGACCGTTAGCTCAAAAGCTACTGGCAAAGTGGTCGAAGTGCTCATCGAAGAGGGCGACGTGGTCAAACAGGGCCAATTGCTGGCGCGCCTGGATGCGAGCATTCCAAAAGCACAGTTCGATTTAGCTATGTCGCGGCTTACTTCCTCCCGTGCGGGTTTGGCTGAACTCGAAGTTTTACTGAAACAGGCCCGCTTGGATCTCGATCGAACAAAAGGTCTTGCCAAGCGCGATCTGGCAAGCCAAGCCGATTTGGATCGGGATGGACTTTTAGTTGAAGGAAATATTGCCAGACTCGAGCGGGCGAAGCGCGAGATAAACGTGTCCGAGCGAAGTTTGGATGTACAGCGCCGGATGCTCGATGACATGTTGATTCGCGCACCCTTTGACGGGGTGGTCATTGCCAAAGCCGCACAGCCCGGCGAGATGATATCGCCGGTCTCGGCAGGCGGCGGGTTTACCCGTACCGGCATCTGCACGATTGTCGATATGGGGTCGCTTGAGGTCGAAGTCGATGTCAATGAGGCCTACATTAACCGGGTAAGTGCGAATCAACCCGTCCAGGTCACGTTGAACGCCTACCCGGATTCTCCTTTTCCAGCGGAAGTCATCGCCATCATCCCCGCAGCAGATCGCAACAAAGCCACGGTTCGGGTACGCATTGGCTTTATAGAGCGTGACGAACGGGTATTGCCCGACATGGGCGTGCGCGTTGCGTTCCTCGATGAGCAGGCGCAGGCGGAACCGATCGAGGCGCCCAAAGGGGTGTTGATTCCTGAAAATGCGCTCGCCCGGGATACTAAGGGCGAGTACGTGTTTGTAGTGAAAGGTGGGTCGGCCATGCGCCGAGATGTGCAGGCGGGGGCCAAGGCGAATGGCCGCGTCCGAGTGATTGTGGGGCTTGCGAAGGGCGAGCGAGTCGTCGACTTATTGTCTGATGAGATGTTGTTGGCCTTGGCTGACGGTCAGACGGTTACCGAAGCAGAATAAAAACTTGAAAGGAATGTGGAAATGGCGGCAGCGGTAAATTGCAGCGATGTGCGAAAGCAGTACGTCAAGGGCAAAGAAGTTGTAGACGTCCTCACTGGGATCAACCTAGAAATCGAAGAAGGCGACTTCCTGGCGCTGATGGGTCCAAGCGGCTCCGGCAAGACAACGCTTTTGAACCTGATTGGCGGACTGGACCACCCGACCGCGGGCCAGATCGAAGTGGGCGGGCAGAGCCTCAACAACATGAGTTCCAAGCAGCTCGCACAATGGCGTTCCGAGAATGTAGGGTTCATCTTTCAATTCTATAACCTCCTGCCGGTTCTCAATGCTCAGCGCAACGTTGAATTGCCGCTCCTGCTGACCAAGTTGTCACGCAAGCAACGAGCGGCCAATGCCGCGACGGCACTTGAGATCGTGAACCTGGCTGACCGTGCGAAACACAAACCCAGTGAATTGTCCGGTGGTCAGCAACAGCGTGTGGCCATCGCCCGAGCTTTAGTGGCGGACCCGAAGCTTTTAGTGTGCGACGAACCGACCGGTGACTTGGACCGAGACACGGCCGATGAAATTCTCGGTCTTCTGCAAACGCTAAATACAGATCATGGCAAGACCATCATCATGGTCACGCACGATCCGCGAGCGGCGGACCATGCGCGACACACGATGCACATGGATAAAGGCAAATTGGCCAGCGAGGTACCCGCATGAGTATGTTCGGATTAATTTGGTCGAATCTGTTTCGCAAGCGCACCCGGACGACGCTGACCCTGTTGTCGGTGATGATCGCCTTTTTACTGTTCATCCTGCTGCGCTCGATATCGGCTGCTTTTTCTGAAGGCACCTTCGTTTCCGGTGCCGATCGGCTCATGGTGCGTGCCAAGTATTCGATGATCGAATCGCTACCGTTCAGTCAAAAGCAGCAGATATTGGCGGTGGAAGGGGTAACGGATATTACCCACACCAGCTGGTTTGGCGGCACCTATCAAGATCCAAGGAACTTCTTCGCGCAATACCCGGTAGAGCCGGATGAGTATTTCTCAATCTTCAGCGAGTATGTGGTTGAACCAGCTGGCGCACTGGCGAGATTTCAAAGCCAGCGAACGGCGGCGGTCGCAGATGTCGCATTGGCGCAGCAGTATGGATGGGAGGTCGGCGACATCATCCCGATCATAGGTACGCTGTATACCAAGAAAGACGGCACCGACACTTGGGAATTCGAGTTGGTCGGCACGTTCTCCAATCCTGGTGAGGCTTCGGGTTTTCCGCTGTTTCTATTCAATTACGATTATTTTTATGAGGCGGCAGCGCGCGGACAGGGCGAGATTGGCGGATGGACACTGCGTGTCGACCAGCCTGATCGCATCAGCGAAATTGCTAGCGAGATAGACGGGCTATTCGAGAATTCCTCGAACCCGACGAAAACCGCTACGGAGGATGAAGCGGGTCGCGACTTCGCCAAGCAACTCGGAGACATTGGCTTCATTACGACGATGATAATGGGCGCTGTGTTTTTCACCATCATCCTGCTTACAGGCAACACCATGGCGCAAGCATTGCGCGAGCGAATACCTGAACTCGCTGTGCTGAAAACGCTTGGTTTTGGTGACATGACGATCTCCTGGCTGGTGTTGGGCGAAGCGATCATCTTATGCGTGTTCGGTGGCATGCTCGGGGTAGGGCTTGCCTATCTAATGGCGCCAGGACTATCGGCGAGCCTGGAGGGCTTCATCGGAACATTCGAAGTCAGCGGATCTGTTGCCGCAGAAGCTGTGGTTCTGATGCTAGCCACAGGGCTAGTGATTGGCCTCGTCCCTGCTATATCGGCCAAGCGTCTAACCATCGTTGATGCTTTGAGGAAGTAACGCTCATGCATAGTCAGATTAACGAAATCACATTTATGAATCTGCGCAACTTGCCGTCGCGATTCGGTCTTTCTTCAGTCATCGTTGTTGGTATTGCAGGTGTCGTCGCCGTGTTGGTCGGCTTGTTATCCATGGCGGCTGGGTTTACATCGGCGCTTGAGAGCGCGGGGAGCGCTGATCGAGCGATTGTCCTTAGAGAGGCCACCAATAACGAGTTGAGTAGCATTATGTCGATGGACGCGCGGCGCACCATTGGCGCCATGGAGGGAGTGGCTGCGAGCACTGGTGAGTTGTACCTCGTCACGGCCATCGACAAGAAGGCAACAGGCACCACCGCTAACGTCGTGATCCGCGGGGTGGAAGCCGAATCCTTCACCATTCGTCCTGAAGTAAAGATTGTTGCGGGTAGAAACTTCGACACTGGTAAGTCGGAGGTCATTGCCGGCATCAAGGCAGTCGATCAATTTGCGAACCTCGAAGTCGGCGACGAAATCATCATGCGTAATCAGCCCTGGACAGTTGTCGGTCATTTCGAAGCGGACGGCTCCTCTTACGAGGGCGAAATGTGGTCGGATTTAGTCAGCACGCAGGCTGCGTTTCGATCAGGCGGAGTTGTCAGCACGATGCGTCTGCAGCTCGACTCGCCGGAAGATGCCGAACGATTGGACCTGCAGTTACAAGATGATCCACGCTTTCAAGTGTCCGTCATATCGGAAAAGGAGCACTACGCGACCCAAGCTCAAGACCGAGCCGATATCATCAACTCATTCGGATTGGGGGTCGGCGCGATCATGGCGATTGGCGCATTCTTCGCAGCACTAAACACAATGTATTCGGCGGTCAGCGCGCGGACGGTCGAAATCGCGACATTACGAGCCTTGGGATTCGGCAGTGTGCCGGTTGTGATTTCCGTGATGATTGAAGCGGTGGTGTTGGCTTTGTTGGGAGGCACCATCGGCGGGCTTTTGGTGTGGTTTATCTTTGACGGTTATACGGCGTCAACGCTGAACAATGTTTCGTTTTCGCAGGTTGCGTTTGATTTCGCGGTAACCCCTGAGCTGTTGCAGCTGGGCTTAACGTGGGCACTAGTGCTCGGCGTTATCGGCGGATTGTTCCCGGCCGTGCATGCAGCACGCTTGCCGATAACGACTGCTTTGCGGGGCGAGTAGCCGGCAGAGCCGGCGCTCAGTACTCGTCCGTCCCAACGATAGGCTGCTCGAGTCGACTTTTCGAACCTAACCTGGGCTTTGCCGAACGTACGACGGATGGAATCGATGTTGCCGGCCCGTTTGTAATAGTCCACAGCTTCACCGTAGCTAATGGGCGCGAGCATCAATGCGTCCACGCCATCTGCTTTGGCGCGAGCGGCGTCTGTCGACGCGAACAGCGGGCCGCGCATATTCGGCATTCCGGCTTGAATGACCGCAGGGACCATCAATAAAACAGCCACAAAAAGGGCGACGATTCGTTGGCGCATGAGCGTGTTGCCTTTGAAAAACAGTTTTAGTTATCAACAGATAGGGATTCGCGTGCGCAAAAAACGGGAACTGGGGCAAGTTAAACGCGGTGGGGGTGCATTTCGGTGGGTTTAGGGAATCATGTCCTAGTTGGCTGTGTGGATCGATACCCTTGCGGCCGGAGACCCTCTAGGCCCAATATCGTCCCAACACCATGCGGATTCGCCTAAGGCGCCGTACGTGCTAGTTCTCGCCGGATATTTGTTGTCCCCACATTCCTATTGCTCATAGCGCTTCGATCGATACAGCGCTGTATTCGTTGGTAGGTAGAGGTCCCGCCATCTTCTCTTCGGCCCAAGGACAATATGGTCGGGCGAGTCTGAGAATGCACCCGATCACAAAATGTTAAATGTCTCAGATTATGGCGTGAGTGAGCTCGGGGCCGGTAGATGGAGAGTTACTGAGTTGGCCATTGCGTGAACTGATTCACATATCCGGCATCGAGACGGTTGGATGAATATTTGCGGAGGGCGTGTGGATTGAGATTGCCGCGCCAGCTATTCGCCCTGAAGCACGCACCGCGTTAAGCTGCGTCTCTTTATGAAAGGCGAGATATGATGAGCCAAGCCGGCCCGGAAACTCGCGATACTGCCAGTGCCAATAGCAATGAACCACCGAGTTGCCACGGCGGGTTGGAAAATCTGGATGAAGAGCACAGCTATTGGATCGACGAGGTCGAAGGCGACGTGCCAACCGATTTGCAGGGTACGTTTTTTCGCAACGGTCCCGGGCGCCAACGCATTGGCACAACCGCGTACGGTCACTGGTTCGACGGTGATGGCATGCTCTGTGCGTTTACCTTTCGAGATGGCCGGGTGCACTTCAAGAATCGATACGTGCGCACGCCAAAGTACCTTGAAGAGACCGAATCCCAAACGATTCGCTACCGTGGTTTTGGAACACAAATCCCCGGTGGATTGCTGAGCAATTTTCTACGCTTGCCTGCCAACCCGGCCAATACCAGCCTCATATATCACGGTGGTCACTTGCTGGCCCTTAATGAAGGCGGTCGTCCGTGGAAACTCGATCCTGCTACGCTCGAGACCGTCGGCGAGTTTACCTACGGCGGTGCACTGAACAGGGGCAATGTATTCAGTGCCCACGGCAAGGTGCATCAAGCCAGCGGCGACTACATTAATTTTGGCGCCGGGATGTCGGGGTTAGGGCTCAAAGGTCCGAAGCCCTGTCTCAATATCTATCGCGTTGACCCTGCTGGGCGCCTGTTTGCGAAGGGACAGATTGCGTTGTCCACATTTCCCTTCTGTCACGATTTTGCGTTGACTGACCGCTATGCAATCTTTTTTGTCGGTTCCATCGTGTTTGACGGGATGGGTGGCGTGATGCTCGGTCGGCGCTCAATATCGGATGTCGTGACCTTTGACCCGAACATTTCAATGGCGGTGGTGGTGGTCGATTTGGAGACGTTTACCGAGGTAAAGCGGTTCGAGACCGATCCCGGAGCGATCATTCACTTCGGCAACGCATTCGAGCAAGGCGATGAGCTGGTGGTGGATGGTATGTTCGCGGGCGATTTCGAAGCCAACGGCACCCTTAGTGATGTATTCAACCCCGCGGGCCGCTTCGGCGGCGGTACCTACATGCGCTACAAGCTGAACATGACAACTGGTGGGCTCGATGCCGAGCAAGTGACCGACTACGAGTCAGAATTCCCGACCTTCAACCCAGCGAAAACCGGCCAGCGGCAGGACTACACCTACACGGCCTGTTCTATCGACAATGGCGCCAACTCGTTTTTTAACGCCATCCAGAAGATCGACTTCGACGGCAACTCCCAGTTAGTCACCTTGCCACTTGGTCATTATGGATCGGAGCCGATATTTGCGCCGTCGGCTAGTGCCTCTTCTAATGAATTGGCGGAGGACGATGGTTACGTACTCGAAGTGGTATACGACGGTTATGCGCACAAGAGTGAATTGCAGGTTTACGATGCACGAAATCTGGATGATCGAGTGTGTTCATTAAAGCTCAAACATCATTTGCCGCATCAGTTCCATGGGCACTTTAGCGGCGAGACTTTCGGCGATACACAGGCATAAGACGGAGTATTCCCCATACTAAACCGAGCCAAACAGCTGTCTGCCCATCCGAATGCGGGGATTGCATGGTGGTTCCGCGATCTTGCGAGGTGGCCCTGCGCATGGGTTGGTATTGGCTTTTGTTTCACGATCGCTTGTGCGCTCGCCGCGGATAGCACGGATGAATCGGCCGCAGAGGCTTTCGCTTACGAAAAAGGTTGGGATGCGAGGGGTCCGGTTGCGTTCCACACGGAATTTCAGTTCGCACGAATGCAATTCCACTCAACACGTAGATACCGTGCCTGGATGACGGACTGGCCGGAAGCGGAACAACATTTAATGCGAGGTGTAAATCGACTCACTCGCATACGAGCGGCGAGCCAAAGCCGACTTGTCTCGGTCGCCGACGAGGACATATTCGACTATCCAATGTTGTACGCCGTCGAGCCTGGCCGCTGGCAATTCAGCGATGAAGATGCAACTCGGTTGCGCGAGTACCTCTTGCGGGGTGGTTTTCTCATGGTGGATGATTTTCACGGCTCCTATGAATGGCGAGGTTTCGTTGCCGGTTTGCGCCGTGTGTTTCCAAACCGTCAGATCGTCGACATCCCGCGCAGCGACTCGGTCTTCCACACCGTCTACGATTTGGAGGCGCGTGTGCAGATTCCCGGCATCCAATCGGCCTTTAGCGGCCGGACCTACGAGCGCGACGGCGTGACACCGCACTGGCGCGGCATCTACAACGACGAAGGTCACTTGATGGTCGTGATCAATTTCAACATGGACCTAGGTGATGCATGGGAACATGCAGACGTGCCGGAATATGCACTGCAGTACACGAATCTAGCCTATCGACATGCCATTAACTACATCGTTTATGCGATGACACATTAGCCGGGGAAGGCTACAACCCCGATCTTCGGCGCTGGACCCCATGCTAGTGTCGAGGCCCGGCAGGGCAACATAACCCAATCTTGATTATGCGAGGGACAACGCGGTTAGATAGCGCAACAGGATTTGATGAGGAAGGAAGCGGATGGCGCGGTTGACGATATTGGATGGGGGCATGGGCGGAGAACTGCTGAGGCGTGGATTGGGCACGTCAGGTGGCCTGTGGTCGGCGCAGGCGCTCATCGAGCATCCTGATCTTGTAGCGGATATCCATAGGGAATACATCGATGCCGGTGCCCGCGTGATCATCACCAACTCCTATTCGACCATTCCGAGTTACCTTGGCAAAGAAGGCATGGCTGATCGCTATCTCGAACTGACCGCGATCGCTGGCCGAATCGCAAGAGAGGTTGCCGCAGCGGCGGAGCAAGAGGTGCTGGTCGCAGGCTCTATGCCGCCTTTGGACGAAAGCTACCGCTATGATCTGTCGCCAAGTGACGAAGAAGCGCAACCGATATATGCGGCACTTGCAGATACGTTAGCGCCGTTTGTCGATTTGTATCTCTGCGAGACAATGTCTTGTGCGCGTGAGGCGCGCAATGCCGTCGCGGCGGCACGAGTGGCGGCCGGCGAGAAAAAACCGGTGTGGGTGTCTTGGACTTTGGCAGAACAGGTTGGCGGGGGCTTGCGCAGCGGTGAATCTATTGAAGCCGCAGTGACGGCCGTTGCCGATTTCGCGCCTGATGCTTATCTCTTTAACTGCACCGATCCGCACGCGATTGGCGAAGGATTGAAGCAGATCAGCCGCTTGACGGACAAGCCGCTTGGCGCGTATCCCAATCGATTTCACGTTCCCGACGGCTGGACTTTAGACAACGATCTCAAAACTGAGCCGCGCAACATGACTGAAGCTGAGTACGTAGAGTTTGCAAATGACTGGCGCGACTCAGGCGCGTCGATCATCGGTGGCTGTTGTGGTGTCGGTCCGGAGTTCATCCGAGCGCTGTCTGCGAGTACTGAGTAATGCCAATTCCCGTAGTGTTAGATACTGATATCGGTACGGATGTGGACGATGTGTGGGCGCTGGCTTTCTTGTTACGGTGCCCCGAAGTCGACATCAAGTTGATTACAACGGCGACTGGAGATACTGGCTACCGGGCAAAACTAGTCGCCAAGATATTGAAAGCGGTAGGTCGTGAAGACATTCCGATTGGCGTTGGCATCCCTCTCGATGCAACGCCACGGACGCACACCGAGTGGCTGGACGATTTTTCGCTTGCCGACTATCAAGGAGATGTGTTGCGCGATGGTGTCGGCGCATTGTGCGAGTGTGTGGAATCGAGTTCGGATCCGGTGACAGTTCTTGCGATTGGACCGCTACCCAACATTGCCGCGGCATTGGCGCGATCACCGGAGCTGACAGCCAACGCCAGATTCGTCGGCATGCACGGTAGTTTGTATACCGGCTATTTAGGTGCCGACAAACCTGCCCGCGAATACAACGTCCGCCTGCACGCGCTTGCTTGTCAGGCCGTATTTAAAGCGCCTTGGGATAAGACCATTACACCGCTAGATACCTGTGGAGACGTGATCTTGTCGGAAGAGTCATTTGCCAGGGTCGCGGCAAGTGCCGATCCGTTAGCGCAGATAGTGATGGCAAACCATATAGGGTGGGCAAAAGCCACGCGTGACTGGCCACTGTCGAAGCAAATCAACCTTCGTGTGCAGTCGTCGATCCTGTTTGACTGTGTTGCTGTGTACCTTGCGTTTGCCGAAACATGGCTACACATGCAACGTCTGCCGATCGTCGTGACCGAGGATGGCAAGACGTTGGTTGATGATGCCGGCAACGACGTCAATTGCGCTGTGAGCTGGGAGAATCGGCAGGCGTTCGACGAACTATTGGTAGAGCGGCTTTGCGGGGACAGTCAATGAAGGGACGTTGTGGGGACAGCCAATCAACGATGAGACGCAATCAAGTTCACCGGTGCTGCGTATCTTTTCATATCTTCCGAACCCGCGTGTGTGGAAGTCGCTGATTGCTGGACGCCTATCTGGGGTCGAGGTAGAAACCCGCGGGGCAAAGCCAAACGAACTTAGCCAATGGCTTTGGGACTTTGATGCACGTCGGCTTGCCGCGAGTGAACAGGATGCTGGCAGCGCAAACGCGCGCACTGGGCGTCGCGGCTTTGCGGGATTACTCTTCAAAACTGATGCGTTTCTCGCAGCCCACCCATTTGGCACGGTCCCGGCGGCGTATAGTCCGGACGGGCGGATTGGCATCTTCGAATCAAACAGTATCTTGCGGGCCGTGGCGCGCGCGGGCAACGATTCTGCACAGTTGTACGGCACGAACGACTACGAGGCGTCGCGAATCGATAGCTTCCTCGATGCGGGCCTTGTCTTTGCCCGAGAAGCCCAGGTCTATTTGCTCGGGGTCGCTGACGTAACCGAAGAAGGCTACGACCGCATGGCCGCGGCGTATGAGTTTTACCTCGCGGGTGTCGAGGCTGCACTTGCAGAAGGCGACTATTTGGCTGGCGATACGCTGTCGATCGCAGACATTTCTTTCGTGTGTGACTTTGCCCAGTTCCTACGTGAAGGGCACTATGAAGAGCAGTTGTCCGCCAAAGGATTTGCGCTCATTAGTGAGAACGGCGCAAGTAAGTACCAACGAAGCTTTGATCATATGCTGGAGTTGAGTGAGCGACCTGAATTTGCTGAGGTGATGGGGACATATGTAAATTGGTATCGCAGGAAGGCGGAGGCTAAATAGTGGCGGCTAACGAAGGTCAGATCGAATATTGGAATGGTGATGCGGGTAACAAGTGGGCGGACGCTCAGATCCGTCTGGATCGAATGCTGTCGCCTCTGACGGATCCGGCGATTGCGCTGGCAGATCCACAACCGGGCGAGCGTGTTCTTGATGTTGGCTGCGGCTGCGGAGAGACGACGTTGGCAATGCTGGAACAAGGCGCTGTCGTCCGTGGTATCGATCTGTCGGAAATGATGCTCGATCGTGCCCGCGAGCGAACCAAAGCCTACGGTTCGGTTGCATTTGATCAAGCCGACGCGTCAGTACAAACGTTTGAACCGGAGCACGCACTCGTGTTCTCACGTTTTGGCGTTATGTTCTTTGATGATCCAGTAGCCGCGTTTGCAAACTTGCGGACAGCGTTGCTACCGTCTGGCCGCTTGGTATTTCTGTGTTGGCAAACGCCGCGCGACAACGCGTGGATACATGTCGCGGGCAAAGCCATCCAACCGTTTTTGCCGCAACCCGAAGAGCCGGTCGACCCGCATGCACCGGGCCCCTTTGCGTTTGCCGACCCTGAATACTTAACCGGCCTACTTGAAGACGCTGGCTTCGCCGACGTAAACCTGGATTCGGTTAAAAGAGACCTGCACCTTGCCGATACGTTGGACGAAGCCATCGAGTTTCAGGGCCAGATCGGTCCCGTGGCCAGAGCGTTGGCCGAACTTGAAGGCGACCAAAAAGCAGCCGCGCTCGATGCGGCGCGTAGTGCACTAAGTAGCTATGTCACTGAGAGCGGAATAGAACTCGGTGGTGCGGTATGGCTCGTTAGTGCAAAGATTTAGTGCGAAAATCTGCCAGTAAATAAAAATATCATTAGGGGGCGAGCCATGGCCGAGAATCAACAGGTGCTCATCGATTCACTACCTGCCGGAAAACTGACCGAACAGAACTATCGTTTAGCAGAAGCGCCTATTCCTGAAATAGGCACAGAAGAAATATTGGTCAAAACGATTGCGTTTGCCATTACTGCCGGTACCCGTGCGGGGCTCCAGGGCAGCGCAACCTATGCCGGTGCGCCTCAGACCGGCATTGTCATGGGCGGAACCGGTGTGGGCGAGGTTGTGCAAAGCAATGACGGTGCATTTCCAGTAGGTACAAAGGTTGCCGGGTCCACGGGTTGGCAGACACACTCAGTGCAAAAAGCCAAAGCGCTGTCGGCTATTCCCGAAGGACAAGATCCAGTGCACTATCTTGGCCCGCTAGGGGTGAATGGGCTTACAGCGTACTTCGGCCTGTTGACTGTTGGCCAACCGAAAGCCGGAGAAACTGTCATGGTCTCGGCGGCAGCCGGATCGGTCGGCCACATCGTCGGCCAGATTGCCAAAATAAAAGGGTGCCGGGTTGTCGGCGTCTGTGGCAATAATGCTAAGTGCGACGTGTTGACCTCGGACTTGGGCTTTGACGCGGCAGTCAACTATAAAGATGCGAACTTTCTGCAATCGCTCAAAGAGGCCACGCCGGACGGTGTCGATGTCTACTTTGATAATACGGGCGGCATGATTTTGGGCTCGGCCCTGTTTCGGCTGAATCTTGGTGGACGCATCGCGTGTTGCGGTGTGGTGTCTCAGTACGATACAAATTCGCCAGAGCCCGGACCTAAAGGTATTCCAGGCTTGTTGATAAACAAGCGAATCACCATGCGTGGCTTTTTGGTCTTCGACTACGCGGATGAGAACGCGAATGCCCGACAAGAGATAAACGGTTGGCTGGATTCGGGGCAGTTGAAAAGCCTCACAGATGAAGTTGTTGGGCTCGAGGCGGCACCGGGTGCATTTGTTGACTTGTTAGCTGGCGGCAATCTGGGCACACGCATTGTCCGCTTGGACTAATGGGTGGTTGTGCAGAAACGATTGCGGGTCAGATCGCTGAAGCCCCGGCTACACGACGCGGTGTTTTGCGGCATCCGCTTTAGCCGCGATTGGAAGACGTTGTCCTTAGTCATGGCGATTACGCTGGCGGCTTGCGCGCCGCAGGACAAGTCCATCGAGGCGGCTTGTACTGAACTCGTGCTCGACTACGCATACCATCGGGATCGTCTAGACGCCGAACAGATGGGTGAGCTATTTACCGAAGACGCGACGATGTCTCTGTTGGGCGACGTGTTTGACGGGCGTACGGCGATTATGCAAAGAATGCTGGACGGTAAGAGCGGCCCCGTGACGCGTCACCTCATGAGTACGATTCGGATCTTCCCAGAAAGCGCGGATAGCGCGACTGGCGTGAGTTATGTCACGATATATCTCGCGCCCCGCCGTGGATCTACAAATCCGCTCGCTGTTGAAGGGTTTGCAGGCATTGGCGAGTATCACGATGAGTTTGCGCGAACTCCCAGCGGGTGGAAGATCGCTTCCCGCGAATTTCGCCCAACCTTCGTGTACGAAGACCAACAGTAGCGGCCTGTCGTAGTGGCTCTTGAGATCGTTGATCTCGTCGTCATCGTGGCTGTCATGGTGGCAGTCACGTGGCTCGGGCATCGTCTGTCGGGTTCGATTCACGACCGCAGGAGCTTCTTCCAGGCTGATGGCTCACTGCCATGGTGGGCGGTCTCGGCGAGCATCATTGCCACGCTTGTAAGTGCCGTCACGTTCATCTCCGTCCCGGCGGCTGTCTTTGCGGTTGGCGGAAACCTAACGTATGTCCAAGTCATCTTGGGTCTGGCGTTAGGCAAAATTGCCGTAGGCCTTCTTTTGGCCGAGCCGTTCTATAAATCCGATACGGTCAATACGACCTATGAGTACATAGGTGCACGTATCGATCGCCCGTCCGGTGAGGTCTCCATGTATTTGGGTTTACTCCTCAACGTGATCAATTCAGGGGTCAAGTTGCTGACTGCGAGTCTAGTGCTGGATGTGATTACCGCGTGGGGTGTGCCTTGTTTGTAGTCGCGATAAGCGTCCTGTGGTGCGTTCTGGCCGGAATCAAGACCGTAATCTGGACGGACTTTTTGCTATTCGTTCTTTTTTCAGTCGGCGCGGTCTTTGTGTTGATCTTTCTGATGCTCAATGTCGACCAGAGCCTTACAGATGCCGTGATTTGGTTAGATGACCAAGCCAAGTTGGTGCTGTTCGATTTTTCCACAGATCCGGCCGTGCGCTATACCATCTGGGCGGGCGTAATCGGTGGGATTGCCCTGAACGTTGCCCAGGGTTCAACACAAGGGACCTGGCAGCGCGTCAAAGCATGTCGTTCGGCACAAGATGCGAACAAAGCGTACAACTTTGCTGCGCTATTTTACGTCATGCACATTGTGATTCTCGGCGTCGGTCTTGGATTGTCTGTGTTTTATGCGGAGCGCGGTGTTCCTGAAGCCCTGAGTGCAGCGTTGCAGGTCTCTCCTGATCGCATCTTCCCACACTTCATCGTGACCGAAATCCCGGTCGGGATATCGGGGTTTTTTATTGCAGCGATTTTTGCGGCAGCGATTTCGACCCTTGATTCAGCGTTGGCGGAAAGCTCGGATCTGACGATCGCCCACATATACAGCCGATACGTAAATAAATCAGCGAGCGAACGGCACTACTTGTTTGCGGCTAGGGTGTGCCTCGTCGCGTGGGGACTAGTCTTTTTCGGCGTGGCGTTGTTCTTCAGTCGATACTCAGACCAAGGCCTTCTCGACCTCACGTTTAAGCTACCCAATTACATCTATGGAGCGATATTTGGCAGTATCGTGCTGGCGCGATTCGGCATCGGTCGATTTAGGTCATTCGCCTGCGGGTTTGTTGTGGCTTGCTCGGTAGTAGGAATATTGGCGTACGCGGGTGTTGCATTCTTCTACTGGTGTCCGGTCGCGGGCTTAGCGATGGTGTTGGTCGTATGGGCGATTGAACGCACCAGGCCTGAAACCAGTGGTATCGCTGTCTAACGGTCGCGGCGCGACCGCAGGTTAGGGCCGCGGTTTGAGCGGTTGTTTTTCGGTTGTGCATTACGGGTCGATATTTTCGCTTCTGACGCGCGCTGGCTCTGCTGAGAACGTGGTTGATTGCGTTGCCTCACCTGGGGCGAGCGCCGCTGGGCACGTTGGGGTTGCGATGACGATTGGCGGCGCGGAACTTGCGAAGGCCGCTGCCTTTGCGAAGAGCGTTGAGGGGAGCGCGTCGCCTGGCGTTGGGTCACGTTAGCAGTCCCGATTACAGGTTGCCTATTCGCGCGACGATCCTGCTGTTGCGCGGTGTTTTGCGGGGCGCGACGGGGGACGCTGCGCGTTTGACTACTTGTTGTGGACGGCGGTGCGACGTTGCCCCTTCGATTATTCGACACATCCGGTTGGGTACGTGTGGTCGTCGCCGTTTGCTGACGTCGATCTCGAGACGGTTCGTTGCTTCTGGTCTGTCGTTGTTGGGTTTGCGATGTCTGGCCTGCCCGTTGCTGGCGAGTGTTCCGCGTAGAAGCTCGTGATGAGCCACTAGCGATGACGTCACCCCGGTCGCCCAGACGATTGATTTGTTCGATCTGGCGGCGGGTTCGCGCAGGGATGTTGGGGGTCGCACGAGGGGATGCGCTTGAAGCCCCGATGTTACTGGGCGCTCCAGAAACAGCATTGCGTTCGCGGGCTGCGTCCCTGTGTACAGTGGACCTCGTGCGCTCGAGTGCCGCTTGATTTCGGTTGTTTGGCCTGCGCCCCGCGGATGGATTGGTCGAACCCGCGGCAGATTGGCCTGTGTTCCGCCGCTCGCGGCGCTGTCTATCTTCACCGCCTCGATTGCGTCGTTGTGATCGCTCGTTGCGGGTAACGTTTGGGTCTTGAATCGGTTGGCCGTAGGCCAAGCTGGCCGAGCCGGAGCCGTTTGCACCGCGATTGCTCTCGCCGCGGTGGCGTCGCTGTCGCTGCGTACCTTGACTGTCGGACCCTGCGGCGCGCGTACGCTGAGATCGATTAGGTCGCATGCCGGTGCGTCCGTGTTCGGGGCGCCAATCGCGTCGATCCTGCCACTGCTGGCCGGAGTAGTTGTGGCGTGCCATGCGTCGGTTGTGTGCGACTGGTCGGTTGTAGCGGTGAGTACGGTTGAAATGACTGCGGTGGTAGTTGTGACCGTAGTAGGGGTGGCGGTAGTGGTCGTGGGTGTAGTGGTGCACATATTGGTTGTTCCACGACAAGCCAAAGAAAGAGTTGATGCCCCAAAAATAGTTCGTGTAGTAGCGGTGATGGCCGTACGGGTAGTAGTACACCGGATATGGATCGGAATAGTAGTAATAAACAGTGCGGGGTTGATGGACCAAGACTTCTTCAGGCTCGTAATAGGGCACGTAGATCACTTCAGGATCTGCCTGCTTGATCGTGACGGTGTCGTCATAGGTTGCCACAACCTGGCGGTCATCAGATTTCAGATTGCCAGCGTCGTAGGCGAGTTGGCGGAATTCAGAAATCGCGCTCATAACGTCATCCTGCTGGCTTAGCACGGCTTGGCCGAGGGACCAGGTCCATGTCAGGTCCTCATTCAATAACGCCAGCGCCTCAGGATAGTTCAACAATGCGACGACGGATTCATCCCAATCTTCGTTCGGCTCCAGCGAGGCGTCGTCCTTTTCTCGTAGTCTGGCGGCCTCGACAATCTGCAACGGATAGGTCGAGGCGGGCAGGATGATCGCCACCAAATCGTCCGGGTACAACGCAATGCGACCGACAAGGTCCACCAGTTCTTCGTGAGATAACGTTTCAACCGGCTCGACCGAGATGATGTCTCCCTCGAAGACAGGCTCTGGTGTCGCCGCCTGGACGGTGGTGCCGAATACGCAGAGCGAGAATAGAATCGCGACCACGAGGTTGATGCGGCCGTGGAGGTTGATCTTTCGCTCATTGTTCTGACGGACTTCTTGCATCGGAATCCCCTTTGCAAACTACTGGCAAATGTTAGGGTACGTATCGAACCTGAACATAAACTTAACCGTGGAGACGAGGAATAGTGTGATGCAAATCGCTGGCCCCAACGAACAACCCGTTCGCGACGAATATCAGGTCATGCTCGAGCTATTGCCGTTGTCTCATGCCCGCGTGTTGGAGTTGGGTTGTGGCGCGGCGGCTATGACTCAAGCGCTCGCTGAACGCACGGATGTAGAGCACATTGTAGGCGCGGAAGTGGATAGGCTGGCCCACGAAAAAAATCTAATCAAGGCGATTGATCGAGTGAGTTTTGCCAGGTTTGGCGCGGAGGAGATTGAAGCAGACGACGCAAGCTTCGACATCGTGATCATGCTCAAGTCACTCCACCATGTCCCCGCGGAACTCATGTCCCGCGCGTTTGCCGAGATCCACCGGGTGTTAAAACCAGGTGCCGTCGCGTATATCTCGGAACCGGTCTTCGCAGGTGAATTGAACGAAGTAATACGGCTCTTTCACGATGAACAAGGCGTTCGCAGCGCGGCGTTCGGAGCAACCCAAGATGCGATCGGGTCTGGCCATTTCGAATTAGTGCGAGAGTACTTTTACCTGAGCCCGGTCGCGATGCGCTCGTTTGATCAATTCGAACAAGGCGTCATGCGGGCCACACATACCGAGCACCATCTCACCGATGCGTTAGTCGATGAGATTCGTAAGCGGTTCGAAGCGTTCAAGGGTGAGGATTCGTCGACGCCTTATCGGTTTGAGTCACCGATTCGAGTGGACTTGCTCCGGAAGGTGGCATAGAACGCGGCCGTCTTGTAGGAGGACCTTTAGGCCCGATATGATGACAAATCATTCGCAGGGCCGGCTTCCGCGATTGCCGTCGAGGAGTCACTTCAGCCGCGATCGAGCTAGTTGAGCGCAAATAGCCAAGCAGCTGCAATCGATACGATTGCAAATGCTCCGGCGCGTTGTTGGTCGGCTTGGGAAACGGCAGCCAGATCAAGCTTTGCGAATATGAGGCCGGCACTCAATCCCGCGCAGAAGCCGAATACGTGGCCGAGGACATCAACGTTCACGGCGCCGCCGCCCATTCCGGTGAACGCCAAGAGTGCAATTGCGGCGAAAATTGGTGCAAACCCGCGCTTCCACCCGCGGCCGCGAAAATAGCCACGCCGCCAGGCAAATGCTGGGACGAGTCCGAGGGCGGCGAATGTCGCAGTCGAGGCACCGATTGAGCGAAATACGTCAGGCTGGATGAACGCATTTAATAAGTTGGCAAGCGCTCCGCAAATTAGCACCAAAAGCCAGCCCAGACCGGATCCCAAATAGCGCCCGACGAACAGCCCGAAAATCGTACCGAATAGCGAGTTTGACGCGATGTGGGCAAGGTCCGCGTGCAGGGTCAATGCAGTGATCACGCGCCACCACTCGCCTTGACTGACCGCCAAGGCGTGGAGGTTACCCGCCATCTTGAAGTCGACTGCAGAAAAGCCGGTCGTCGCCGGAATGAACCATATCACCGCAAGATAGCCCAGGACCCCATACCATCCGTTATCGACCATCGTTGGTTTGACCGGCGCTTGCTCGATTCTCGCGTTTTCTACCCAGAAATGGTGCAGCTGTGTGTGCGCAGTTGCCATGTCGCCTTCATCGACCAAGAGGTGCCATTGGGTCGCAGTTTGTTCGACCCTGTGTTCGATGCCGACCGCTGCGAGAACTAACGCGGCTTCGGCCAGCGGTGCGCGCTGGTCGGCAGTGTAGACAACGACAGGATTGAATTCCTCGTACACCCGTAAACCGTGTTATTAACGACTGTGTGAGTATAGAGGCGATTGAACGCCACTTACGTCTTTTACGGCTCAATTGACGCATCGGGTCGCGATTTGGCGCGTTGCAACGACGCTCCATGCCCGTCTTAGAATAATAACAATATAGATCAAATGGTTATCGTGATGGCGAGAATCTCTCAGCGTATTCGAAGGGGGCGCAAATGCGGCCTGCGCACTTGCAATCGACCGCCGAACCCCCAATATACAGGCACGAACTCGATTGGAAGATGATGGCTATGGCGATAGAAGAACGAACGATGTCAGCGGCGAGTGTCGCGGGTCTATCCGAGCTCGAAACGAGCAAGGTCTTGCGTAACACCTACACGTTGTTGGCGATGACGCTTGCATTTAGTGGGGTGACGGCAGGCATTGCCGCGATGATGAATGTTGGAGTGATGAGCCCTTGGATATTCTTGATAGGCGCCTTCGGTCTGATGTTCGCTGTTCACAAAACCGCAGATAGCGCGCTGGGCTTATTGATGGTTTTCCTCTTCACCGGGTTTTTTGGTTTTTATCTCGGACCGATCATCAATCTGTATATGCAGATTCCCAATGGCGCGGATTATGTGGCTATGGCGTTTGGACTGACAGCAGTTGCTTTTCTGGGTTTGAGCGCATTCGCTATCGTTAGCAAAAAGGACTTTAGCTTTATGCGGGGCTTTTTGGTGGTTGGTGGCTTCGTGTTGATGGGTGCCATCGTGTTGCACTTGATCTTTGACTTGGGAGCCTTCCGTACCGCCATGAGCGCAGGCGTCGTGTTGTTCGCGAGCGCAATGATCCTTTGGCAGACGAGTGCGATAATTCATGGCGGAGAAACCAACTATATTCGCGCAACCGTGACCTTGTTTGTTTCAATCTACAATCTCTTCATGTCGTTACTGCATTTATTGACGGCATTTGGCGGCGACGACTAGAGAGGCTTTGTTAATTGGTCGGACCGCTGTAGGAGGGGCTTGAGCCCCGATCACCATCACGCCTCAAGCAGCTGTTGTGCAACGGGGTAGGCGCGCGGTTTAGCGTCCAGTCAACGCGGTATAAACCTTGGTCAGCTGATCCGGCAGGTCTTCTATCTCTTCGATCACGAGATAGCGTGCGTCCGGGCACATTCGCTTCAAGTAATCGTGGCCCGAACGGTCCACGGTGATACAGAACGTTTCCACGCCTTTGCGATGCGCTTCCGTCAATGCCATAGCGGTGTCTTCCACCCCGTAATCGTGATTGCCCCGTTCGGGGCCGTAGTCGCTGTCCTGTGGAAAACCATCGCTGATCACAATCAAGACCTTCATCGCGTGGCCGGATTGGATCAACTTGTGCACGCCGTGACGAATCGCGGGTCCCATTCGAGTGGATCGCTTTGGCTGCATGGCGGCGATCGATTTTAGCGTCGATTGTGAAAAGCTGTGGTCGGGTTCCTTGGCAACAAAAAGCTCGACGCAGTCTTTACCGTAGCCGGAGAAGCCGTAGATACCGTAAGCGTCGCCGAGCGCGTCAAGCGCGGAAGCCATGACGACCATGGCTTCGCGCTGCACGTCTATGATTTTTCGTTGTGGCTCGTCGTCGACTTCGTCTTCTTCATCTGAAAACCAAGGGTCGCGCAAGTTCGGCACTTCGTCCGCGTCGTAGTCCGCCCAGGCTGTCGGCTCAGGTTTTTCTATGGGGTCATCCGTCGATGCGGACAGATCCACCAAGAACAGTGCGCATACATCGCGGTGCATGCGTTCTTTACGGGAATAGACTCGCTCGTCTGGGCTTTGGCCGGCGCGCAAGTCCTGGCGGGCTGAAATGATTGCATCCAGGTCCAACTCATCGCCATCTTGCACGCGCTTGATGCGCTGCAAGCCTGTAGGGCGGATTTGTTCGAGTTGGTGCTGGACCATGGGCTGATAGCGGCGAATCGCGTCATTGAGGCTGGCGGGATCGTCATCCTCGCCACCGACTAACGGTTCTTCGAAGACTCGGCACCAGTGGCGCAGATAGCTGTGGCTCAAGTAGTCCCATTCGTCGTAACGAAAACTACGTGAAATACTGCGATCTGCCCCCAGGGCATGCTGCACAGATGAGCGCTCCATCTCGATGCGGCGTTGCAAAGTGTCGCGTTCGTCTTTCAGCGACTTTATGTCCACATTCGCCTCGCGTACCGATCCGCCGGCTGAATCGGCCATCTCCGCTTCGACCTCTTCGCCTTCGAACATGTCGACCATGATCATTGCGGCATCCATTTGCTCAAGGTCCTTGTCCCACTCGGCAATGCGTTGTTCGCGATTGAGCCAATCGGTGAGCGTTTCATCTTGGTCGGAGTACGGCGTCACTTCCGCTGTGACGAATATGGCGGCGACCTCGTCGTAGAGATCGCAAAGCGCCTGCGCGCTGTCGTAAACACTGGTGCCGGGTTGACTCAATCGATCCAGGGTCGCGTAAATGTCTTGCCACTGATGCGGCAGATGCTCATCGCCCCAAAGGTGGCGCAGGGCCAGCTGCAACGGGTCGCTGGATGGCGCTTGGGTCGCTTGATAGTAACCATAGAGGTCGTGTGAATGCGGAATTAGACCGGGATAGTTGCGCGCCAGATGTCCAAACACGCGCGCGCGTTCGAGGATGTTGAAGAATTCGGCCGCGAGACCCGAGTAACGAAAACAACCGAACAAAAGTTGATAGTCACCTGATCGCGGGGTCAGATCTCGCGGCGCTTGGTAACGTTCGGACAAACCTTTTACGCGGCTCAAAGCATCGTTGAAGCGAAAGTCGTAGGTGCCACACTCGCGTAGGCCGATTTGCTCCATGACCAATACGCGGTAGCCGCCAACGCCGGGCGCGTCAATCGTCTCAGGCAAATAGACAGTGTCTTGGGTCTGTCCGGTACCGTTGTTCGCAAGCGCTAGATTGTGATGGCTTGCGAACTCTTCGCTCGATTTAATGTGGAGATATTGGCCCGCCATGCCCTCGGTGAAGAGCGCGAGGGTTTCTTCGATGTCGGCGAGTGTGGTCAATTGCCGGTCAAGGCAGGATGACGTCTACGATGTCGGCAACGGCTTGCTGGACGGTCACATCGTCCGATACCGCGCTTATGATCGCCACTTCCGCTGCGCGTCGGGGGGCAATGCCGCCGGCCATCAGTTGTCCTGCATAGATCAACAACCGGGTGCTCACGCCCTCTTCGAATCCGTGTTGTTTCAGGTTGCGCACTCGTTCGCCGATAACGGCCAACCTATCCGAATGGGTTTCATCGATATCGGATTCGTGGGCAATAATCTTCGCTTCGGTTTCGACGTCCGGATAGTCGAACTCCAGGCTGACAAACCGCTGGCGGGTACTCGGTTTGAGGTCTTTCAGCACGCTCTGATAGCCCGGGTTGTACGAGATCACCAATAAAAACTCAGGATGCGCGTCGACGAGTTCACCGGTTTTGTCGATCGGCAGAATGCGTCGATGGTCTGTCAGTGAATGGATGAGCACAGTTGTGTCTTTGCGTGCTTCGACGATCTCGTCTAAATAACAGATGGCGCCAGTCCGTACGGCGCGAGTCAAAGGACCGTCATTCCACACGGTCTCGTCGCCTTTCAATAGGTAACGACCCACCATATCCGTCGCCGTCAAGTCCTCGTGACAGGACACGGTGATTAGCGGTACTTCTAGCGGGTTGGCAGTTTCACGGTACAGGCGCCACGTCATATGCTCGACGAATCGCGTTTTGCCGCAGCCTGTGGGGCCTTTCAGCAGTACCGGTAACCGCGCGCTGTACGCGGCACGAAAGATGTCGATCTCGTCGCCAAGTGCAACGTAATACGGCTCGGTCTCGGCCGCAAAAAAATTAGTCGCTTCTGTCATGGGTTACTACTTGTGGTCCTAATTCGGCGAGAATTGTTCGGCTCCGCGCCGATAGGTGAAGAAATTGGTCGCAGGATTTCGATTGACCAATGGCCGACGATACATTTGATGCGACAACGCGCGCACTTCGTGCTCTAACTCATACAATTGTTCGCCGCTATCTGGGTCTACGATGGATTGGAACCGGTATTGAAATTGATCCGACTCTTCGCTGATGAGGTCGCGTTCGGCAAGCCATGCGTGTGGACCGGAAAAGTCGGCAACGTAGATGGCGATGTGGTGGCCGTCGTAGGCTGGAATCTGGGCATCGGTTTCAACGAACACGAGTTCTTGGTTATGGCCCATGGAAACTCGTGTGCAGCCGGACTCTTCGATAACTGGACATGCGAGTACCTGGCGATAGAAGCGTGCAATTCCCGATGCGGTATTTGGCGGAATATCGAGTTGTACATAGGGCATCCCGATATCCATCGAAGGAAATTTGTTGGGTTCGTACGCCTTGATGGTATTGCCATAGGGACAAGTTAGGTGCAGATGATCGTCGATCTCTTCGCACGCAAACTGGCTACCGTCCAACCCGCGCGAAGCGAACTTCAAGCGCTTTTGCAATCCCTCCAGGTCGGCCACGACCACGCCTACATGGCCGCGCAACACCTGTGCCTTGTTGGTTGGCAAATGGAATTGCTGGTCGCCTAGGTTGACCCACATATTGAAGTTGCCGAAATCGATGTATGGGTCGCGCGTGAAGCCTAAACCGGTAACGTAAAATAACGACGCGACGCCTTGATCGGGCACGGTGAGGTTGACGTGCTCGAGCAGTTGCACGTTACCAACGTCCTCGGCGCTGCGGTCGAATGACTTTGCTTTTTCTGTTGCTTCGGCCATCAGGAATCCTATGTGGGGAGGCTGCAGTCGACTACCGATCATACTAGAAAATCGATGTATAGTTATCTAATGGAAGATACTGATGGACTATTGGACGCAACGACCGGCTTGGTGCCGCCGCTTTTGACGGCGATCGACATTTTGTCCCACGCCGGGCGGCACATGCATCCGCCCAATCTGCAAGAATTAGTTGAGTCGGTTGAACCCTATCGAGCACCGCTCAAAGAGGGTATTGAGCAGTTCAAAGGCGTCGAATGGCCCACCCATCTCAAGCGCTTTGAGGAGCATTTGACGAAAGCTGCCGATCTTGCAATGCAGAGCTTCAACGAATTGTTGGGCTCAGCGAATCAAAGCCAGCCGGCGATGGCCGCCTACCGTGCCATGGGGTACAACACCAAGGCGAGCGAAGCGTTGTATCCAGTCTCGATGCTGCTGCCGCCGGTCAGCCGATTCTTCCTGAACCCAGAGCAACGCGACGACGAGGCATTGTTGGCGCGGATCGCTGATGCCGACCCAAGCCGCGATGAAGTCGGCGTCATGCATGCGAATAACAAGAGCCAGGAGCGCGGCGGGTTCTCCATGTATGTGCCTGAGTACTACGACGAGAAGGTTGACGAGCGTGTGCCACTCATTGTCTGTCTGCACGGCGGTAGCGGCCATGGACGCAGTTTCTTGTGGACGTGGTTACGTACGGCGCGCTCACGAAACTGCATTGTCATCAGCCCGACTTCAGAAGACGGCACCTGGTCGTTGATGGGTCCGGATGAAGATTCTGCAAGGCTGGATGCCATCGTCGAGTACGCGGTGGAGCAGTGGAACGTGGACGAAGATCGTGTGTTGCTCACCGGTATGTCGGATGGCGGGACGTTCAGTTATGTCTCAGGTTTGCGCGGAGACGTGCCCTATACACACCTGGCGCCAAGTTCTGCCTCATTCCACCCGATGTTAGTTGAGGTGGCCGATGCTGAACGCATCAAAGATCTACCCCTGTACATCATGCATGGTGCGCTCGATTGGATGTTCCCCGTCGATATGGCGCGCATGGCACGCGATACGTTTACCGCGGCAGGAGCGAAAGTCGTGTATCGCGAAATCGAGGATTTGTCGCATACCTATCCGATTGAAGAGAATGCGAAGATCATCGATTGGCTTGCTGACTAACATCACATGGGTACCGCGACGGTCAAGATTGTCGGCTATGATCTGCGTTACGCAAAAGCGTTTGCTGCCCTCAACTATGAATGGATAGAAACATTCTTCCGTGTTGAGGATGAGGATCGAAAAGCGCTGGAGGACCCGGAAGATTATGCGATTAATCCGGGTGGCGAGATCTTTTTCTTATTGGAAAACGATGTAGCAGTCGGTACGGCTGCGATGGTTCCATATGGGTCAGACAAACTCTACGAACTTGCCAAGATGGCCGTGCGGCCGGACAAGCGCGGGTTGGGGTATGGCTCTCGGCTTATGCAGCGCTGTGTGGATTTTGCGCGCGATCGAAACGCCGACGAGGTCATGCTAGTGACCAATGACATTCTGGCGCCCGCACTTGCGACCTATGAAGCCGCGGGGTTTCGCCCTGTCGAGAATTACACCGATAGCCGTTACGAGCGCGGCAACTTGGAAATGCGCCTACGGCTGTAAGCTATGCGCCGGCACTGATGCTGAAATTCAGCGTTGCCGCAGCCTTAAATGCCGGACGCTGGGTATGCAATTCCTTATAGGCGGTCAGACGCTGGGTGAGGTCCAGGCCATAAGCTTTGGCCCATGTGAGTACACTGACCAACATAAGGTCCGCCGCCGTGAAATCCGCGCCGATGAGGTAGTCGGATGTCGCCAGCGCGAGATCGGCCGCATGTGCTTGTTTCGTGAACCCCGTTAACGCTGTTTCGATTGCGGCAGGCGCTTCGCCGTACAGATTCGCTAAGTCTCGGTGTTTGCGAATCACGTACAGCGTGTGGGCGTCGAGCTCCATTTGCACAAACGAAGACCATTGGTTGTACAACGCGCGTTCTGGCGTAAACGGCGCGGGCACTAGGCCGGTGTCGCGACCGTAGGTGTCACCGAGATAAGTAACGATGGCGGCGCTTTCCGAAAGGACCAGGTCACCGTCGACCAATACTGGGATCTTCTCCTTCGGGTTGAGTGCTTTAAACTCGGCCGTTTGGGTAGCCCCGGTGCGCGACCCAATCAACTCTGGGGTGTAATCCAGTTCGAGTTCATGCGCCATCCAATGCGCACGCAGTGTTCGAGCGGTTGCGCCGCCCCATATCGTCACCATTATGACGAAGGATCGATTTCAGTCGCGTCGAAGAAGGTGACCTTTGCGGACTTTGGCGGGTGCTCGCTCATCGCATTGCGCATGTCGGCCATATGCGGCTGTTGGAAATGCGCGCGCAGCGCGGCGATATCGTCCCATTTTTCGGTAAGGCGCAGTACATCTGGACTGTTGAGCTCCACACTAAACGTATAGTCGTGACAGCCCGCTTCGTCTTTACACGCAGCCTCTATCTTGGCGAGTGCTGGTTGAACTGCGCTCACTGCGCCATCCTGCATTTCGAAAATGCCGTTGACGACGATCATATATAGTCCCGTCCTGGTTTCTTGATTGCGCAGGCTGGACGAAGCGGCGTTGTAGGTCAACCGTGACGCATTTACGCGAACGATTTAGGTAAGTTTAGAGAGGTTATGCCGCAAGATCTCAAGATTGGTGAGGAACAAGACAACATGGGCGAGGATGGATACTTCGGCGCAGCCATTGCCTCCACCTACGAAGACGATGCTGCGATGTTCGACCCAACAGTGGTGGATCCAGCCGTTGACTTCCTAGTTGGTTTGGCCGGCGATGGCCGGGCTCTTGAATTTGGAATCGGAACTGGTCGTATCGCTTTGCCATTGGCGAATCGAGAGATTCGGGTGCATGGAATCGAAATGTCCAACGCAATGGTCGCCAAGCTCCGCGCTAAGCCCGGTAGCGCGGACATCGGTGTCTCTATCGGAGATTTTTCGACGACTTCCGTGGGCGGTTCGTTTGCTGTCGCGTATCTGGTCTTCAACACGATTAGCAACTTGACGACGCAAGCCGCGCAGGTTGCGGGCTTCCGCAACGCAGCCGCCCACCTTGACCAGGTCGGCTGCTTCGTGATCGAGCTATTTGTCCCGCGTTTGCAGTGGCTGCCGCCAGGTGAAACGAAGCTCGCGTTCCATGTCGACGAATCCCACTGAGCCATCGATGAGTACAACGTGGTCACTCAGGGTCTTGCATCGCACCACGTGACGTTCGTTGACGGCAAAGTCCGGCGCAATGCGGTGCCGTTTCGCTACGTTTGGCCGGCAGAACTCGATCTGATGGCGCAGTTGGCCGGCATGTCATTGAAAGAACGATGGGGCGGATCGGACCGAGATCCGTTTACGAGTCCCAGTACGAACCACGTCTCGGTGTGGGAGAAGGTATGATCGGGATGCTAGCTTGGCGCTTTTGCCGGGTTAGGCTTTGGTGGGGAAAACTCGTCTAGAGTGGAGGCAACAACAATGGCATATCCGATCGTCGTCGTTGACCTAGCGGGCCCGGACGACGCGGCACTCGGCTCCTTTATTCGTCGGTCTTTGGCTGGGAAATAGATGAAGCAGGGCAGTTCAGTGTTTCCGTGGCGACGCCGCTGAGTGCCACGATCCGCAAAGACCCAACAGAAAAGCGTATCTACGTTGGCGTTCCAGACGTGACGGCCACGCTCACCCACATTGAGCAGTCCGGTGGGTCTGTCGATGTCCCACGCTTCGAGGTCCCGGGCGTTGTAGTGCTCGGTCTTTTCCAAGACCCTGCGGGTAATCCAATGGGGCTGGTTGAAATGGACGGGGACAACCCGCGTATCCCTTAACCCTGGCTGGCTAAACGGGATACGCGGTGGCGCTCACATTCGTGTGGATCCGCGTGCGCTCTAGAACAGCGGGATTCCGGGCACGTTCACCCGCACACGATACAGCGCCGTTGACGCAGTCAGGTACAGCGATTGTAGGTCTGCATCTCCCCACGTGAAGTTCGCGCAGAATGCCGGCGTTTGGAAGACGCCAAGAAATGTGCCGTCGTCCGGATGGTATACGCCAACGCCAGGACCGCCTGCGTACAGAAAGCCACGTGAGTCGATCTTCAATCCGTCAGGTGCGGGGGAGGAACAAAATACCTCGCCGCCGCTCAACGATTTGCCGTCGTAGTTGAATCGCCGGACATGTTGTCGCGGTGTATCGGCAACATAGAGCACCGATTCGTCGAGGTTGAAACACAGCCCGTTCGGCTGTTCAAAGTCACTTGCCAGTAATGTGAGCTCGCCACTTGTGTCGATGCGGTAGACACCGCGAAAGTCGAGCTCGAGATCACGGTTTATGCCGTGCTGCCCCTGTCGTCCGTAGGTGGGGTCGGTAAAGAAGATCGATCCGTCGCGGCTCACCACGATGTCGTTCGGGCTGTTCAGCTCTTTGCCGTCGTAGTGGCTTGCGATGACGTCAAGCGTTGCGCCATCTTCGCGCACAACGCGGCTGGTCGCGTGTTCGCAACTAAGGATGCGCCCCTGCCGATCATACGCGTTGCCGTTTGCCATATTGCTAGGCTCGCGATGTACGGATACACCGCCTTCCGCGGTATAGCGGTATAGTTTGTTCTCCGGTATGTCGCTAAACGTGAGGTGGTGATCGCGTGGGTGCCAGATGGGGCCCTCGGTAAAATTAAACGTATCTGCGATCGTCTCACGAGTCGAATCCGCGGCGACAACTTCGGCCATGCGCGGGTCCTTAACATCAATGCTCATGCGTCTTCCTTAAGCGTTAGGATACAATTCCACCTTGCCGGGGCTGATACATTCCATTCCTCGCCCGTTTAATCCGCTCGCTGCAAGCTTCAAAATCACCACTTGCCTCGAACTGTTTTGCTTCGACGATAGCGGCCCTGGATTGGCCTTCAAGAATCCCGCCGATGCTCGCACGGTTAAGTCGTCCCTCAAAAGATGCGATGCCGTCCCGGCAGGCGACGTCTATCGGTTTGCTCGCACATGCCATTGGCAGCAAGCTGAGAACGACAATGAAAAGCGTACGATGTCCCATATCAAGGCCTCAACGTAGCAAAGAACGGACGCTAGTATACCGTGGGCGATAAGCGCGGGCCATGACGGACGCCATCGAGTGGCAGCAAACTGAGGACAGTTGCATACAGGGGATTGTGGATTTCGATTTATTATTGACTGCATGATTTCACGTACGGATATGGCTAGCGTTAATGTGTGCGGGCGCTACCCGCTGTGGGAAGCTTCTAGCGTCTGTCCTGAAAAATTCGCCGCTCTTCGATAGCTCTCAGACGCCGTGCGGATGTCGACGTGGGATGAACGGGTACAGCACCATGGATGGGTGTGCATGATTAGATTTGACAAGGTGGGGTTCATTGAACTACATTGTGGTTCAATGGGTCATAGCTCATCCACACGCTAGTTCCCATGGGCACGTTTGAGGATAAAGCTCGTGATTTGCTTGGCGATGGCGAATTTGAAGGCATGTTGGAGTTGTTGGCCAAGAAGCCTAAGTCAGGCGGCATTATTAAAGGCTCTGGCGGGCTTAGGAAAGTGCGGATAGCTCGAAAGGGTGCCGGCAAGAGCGGTGGTACGCGGGTGATTTACTATTACCACAACGAGACGAAGCCGATTTGATTGTTACAGATATACGCAAAAGCAGATCAAGAGGATCTGACCGGTAAACAAAGGATACGGTTGAAGAAGCTTGTTGATGAGCTTCTAGATAACTTTAAGTAGCAGGAGACAATGGCATGGACAATGAACTCTTCGAAGAGTTAGAAGGCAACCTTAAGCAAGCGATCAAACTGGCAAAAGGTGAGGCTGTGCCGAGTTCGGCGTACTTCGTACTTTCGTCCGCTGATATCAAAGCGATTCGCCAAGGCGTGCAGATGTCGCAGGCGGTATTTGCTCGCACGTTTCAGTTAAGTCTCGACACCATAAAGGGTTGGGAGCAGGGCAAACGAAAACCCGACCAAGCGGCGACTAATTATCTACGTATGATCAAGGCAGACCATCGGAGTGTGCTCTCGGCTTTAGCCGCCTAATCCACTCTGGTTCAGCCAGTAGGAGTACGTGGAAGGGGACACAGACAAAACTCAGCTTACATCGCCGTCGACACCACCCACAAACGAATAGTCTGATTGCTTCGCGTGTGTCCTCAATTGTTTTGCCAACCTAATCGATCCGTATTAGCCTTTGGAAAAGACACGCGCTGTAACGCGAAAGATTCTCGAAGTCTTGCTGGAGTGCGAGCACCCGGTGTCGATCGTCACCAAGGGCGCGCTCATTCAACGCGATCTTGATCTGTTGGCTGCGCTTGCAGCTAAGCAGTTGGTCGCGGTGAACGTGAGTGTGACGACGTTGAGCGTGGATCTCAAAACCAAGCTCGAACCGCGCACGGCGGGCCCGCAAGCACGTTTACGTATGATCACTAAGTTGCGCGACGCCGGTGTGCCGGTCGGTGCGATGGTTGCGCCGGTGATTCCTTTCGTCAACGACCACGAAATAGAGCAAATTGTCGAAGCGTGAAGCGAGGCCGGTGCTATGGCTATGAACTACGTTCTGCTAAGGCTGCCGCGGGAAGTGCGGCCGTTGTTTGAGGAGTGGCTGGACGCCCACGAACCCGAAAAACATCAACGCGTGATGGCGGCAATACGCGATACGCGGGGTGGGGTTGCTTACCGTTCGAAATGGCACGAGCGGATGCGCGGCAAGGGTGCGGTCGCCGAACTCATCCGGCAACGGTTCAATGGCGCGCTGTGCAAGCATGGGCTTGCTGATGCCGAGTTACCAAAACTCCGGCGCGATCTGTTCAGACCGCCGCGTAGAATTGACGATCCTCAACTGGAACTGTTCTAGCTTTCTTACCCCTAGGTCGCATTCTTGCGGTTTGCCCGCAAGAGCAGTAGCGCGCCGATGACCGTCCAAACCACTATGGTGAGCCACTCATCTGGCCAGACGAGGGCGCTGTCGCTCCAAGGAAGGAATGCCGTCAGCAAAGCGAGTGCCAGTGCGACTGCGCCGTACCCGACGAGATTGGGGTGGGAGACGCGAAATGGGCGCGGCATATCGGGCTCCACCCGCCGCAACACGAGGAATGAGATAGCCACGAAGGTGAACGCGATCGTGACCGCGAAGCTGCCGGCGTTGATGAGCCAGACCAATATCGTCCGGCCGAATAGAGGGGCAGCTATCGACAACACGCCGATCGCGACGATGCCAACGTACGGCGTTCGGTATTTGGGGTGCAGCTTTGCGAAACTCGCCGGAACAAAGCCGGATTCTGCGAGGGCAAAGAGGACGCGCGACGCGCCAACGATGAAGGCGTTCCAGCTGGTTAGGATGCCGCGAATGCCGCCGAGAACGAGGAAAGTTCCAGCCCAGCCTGTGCCCCAGAGATTGGTGGCAGCATCGGCCGTGGCCATTTGCGAATCTGCCAAGTCGGCATTACTGATGCCGAATGCGACGGCCGCCGAAACCAAGACGTACCAAGCGACAGCGCAAAACACCGAGATCACCAGCAATCGCCCGATCTTGTTCGGCGGCAGATCGATCTCCTCGGCCGACTGCGGGATGACGTCGAATCCAATCAACATGGCAGGAACCATGACTAAGACCACGAGAATCCCACTCGATGGGGTGGCGATCCAAGGTTCCGCGTTTTGCACCTCTCCGTTGAAGGCGGCGCCGGTAATTAGCAGCACGCCAGAAAGAACGATAAGGAGCGTTACAATTGTCTGCACGAAGGCGGCCATGCGAATGCCGACATAGTTGACGCAGGTCACGATGAAGGCACCCAACGCGCCGACAATGAAAAACCCCAAATCGACATCCGCGCCCAAGACGTTCCACAGCGTTCCGATTCGGATTTGAGGGAGTAGGTACTCCACTGCGGTGGGCAAGGCGACCGACTCGAAAAGGCAAACATTGAGATAGGAAAACAGCAAAGCCCAAGTGCAAACGAATGACCAATTGGGTCCCAGCGCGCGATGTGTGTAGATATGCTCGCCACCGGCTTTCGGCATCGCGGACGCAAGCTCGCTGTAGGTGAGACCGATCAATGCGATCGCAAGCCCCCCGACCGAAAACGCAATGAGCGTTCCAAGCGTGCCTGCTTCAGTCAACCAGACACCCGTCATCAACACCCAACTCCAGCCGATCATCGCGCCGAACGACAACGTGACGACCTCCCGGCCCTTGAGTACCTTGGCGAATCTCGGTTCTGACATGCTAGCTCTCCCCAGTTGCTGCAAGAGGTGCGCAAGCTTAATGGATTCTCTTACGGGTTGCCGGTGAGCTTGTTAGAATGCGCGGCTTGTTTTGGGGAAGGTATGCTTGCAAAGACCATTCAATTTGATCACCGGCACAAAAGTTTTGAATTCAAACTGACGGATGACGGTGCGGTCGAGCTCTATCTCGACAATTGCTTGCGCAAACGTCGTGAGCGGAGCGCGCGCGAGCCACAGTATGTGTGGACCAACGTCGAACTCGAGTGGGAAGAGCACCACTACATTGAGATTCGATACTGGGCAAGCTCAGGTCAACTCCTGATAACGGTCAACGGCGATGTACTCATTGAGCGTGAGATTTAGCGCTCGGCCTGACTGATACGAGACAATATAAGACAAGACAAGACGCGCGCAGGGCATCGGGCTAAACTGCTAGTCGCCGATCACAAACCGCAGATATGCCTGAACTGCTAACCGTTACGCATAAAACATTCGCGCAAGCGGGTTATGTCG
>Ga0115002_10001488_pt1 | contig 32216 bp, 27 predicted proteins | sample ArcticOcean_MG_C_8_FD_89576 | JGI IMG/M metagenome (GOLD analysis project Ga0115002, IMG submission 89576) | Marine microbial communities from western Arctic Ocean - ArcticOcean_MG_CB11_86 | ecosystem: Environmental > Aquatic > Marine > Oceanic | place: Arctic Ocean: Canada Basin | collected... | reverse complement strand
GATGGGTTCGGCGCGAAAATAACCGCCGCTGGCATCGGCGGACGTCACCCGCGTACCAGCTTCAAGGCGAGCGGCCGGCGTAAGCCGGCTGTTATTTGCATCGGCGCGCGACATCTAATTTGAACGTAACAGCGGGCTTACGCCCACCGCTCGCCTATGTGCTCGGTCGATGTGTTCTCGGGTGCCATGGCGATATCGCGCAGCAGGATCGCCATGCAGATGTCTCACCCGTTGGAACGTCGTCAGGAAGCTGGTCCGACGTTCGCATTGCCGCTGGGATCTAACGCGATGCTCTGCCGGAACATCGCACGCATGCCGACCCTGCTGCGCGATGTCGGCATGGCACCCATCTATTCCTCAGCAGCACCTCCAAGATCCTTAATCCGAATATTCCGGAACTCCACCACGCTCCCGTGCCCCAGGAAGCCGATGTGGCCTTTTTTGTTCTTGATGCCGGGGTGTCTTTTCAGGGGGTGGATGTCGGGGGTTTGTTTGATCTTGGCGAGGTCGACGTCGATGATTGTGGTGCCGTTGAGGACGACTTTGATTTTTGATCCGCTGGCGGTCACTTCCTGGACGTTCCATTCGCCGATCGGTTTCTGGTGGCCTTTCTTGGGGGCGACCAGGCCGTAGATGGAGCCGTGGAATTGCCAGGGTTTGAGGTTCTTGTACTTGGGGGCGGTGTCGTCGAGGATTTGCAGTTCCATGCCGGCGTAGGCGGCGTCGCCTTTGTTCGGCGTGCGGATACCGAGGCCGTTGTTGGCACCGGGGGTGAGTTTGAACTCGAAGCGGAAGACGAAGTCGCTGTATTCTTTAGCGGTGTAAAGGTTGCCGCCCGGCTTGCAGACGATTTTGCCTTCTTGGATCTGATAGCCCTTGGTGTCGCCGATCCAGCCGGTGAAGTCTTTGCCGTTGAACAGCGGGGCGAAGCCTTTTTCGTCCTTCTTCCGTTTTTGGGCTGATGCATCTTGTGTCGGGCAGAGAATTGCCAAGACGATCATGCCGGCGAACAGGCTACGGGTTTTGAAAGATGTGGTTTTCATGTTGTTGTCTCTCTGTGTGGAACGGGATTCTTATTGATTGGAGTTTTTCGCGTTAGAGCGGCATTGCTGGGCTAGCCAGCAGTGGCACCCGGATGCGAATTACTTCTTGGTGATGCAGTACAGGTTTTTGAAGGTTCGCAGGAAGATTTCGCCGTTGGAAACTGCCAGACTCGAGTTTGTTGCGGTCCCTTTCGGCAGCGTATTCGTGGCTAGCACTTTGTAGGTGGGGCTGGCATCGAAGACGAGCGTGGTTCCGGTTTTCATCAGCACGTACAATCGATTGTTGGCGTGGACCATCGAACCCCATGTCTTGCCGCCTTCGGGGCGTTTTTTCACCTGCCAGACTTCCTTGCCGGTTTTTAATTCGTAGCAGTGGGGGATGCCGCTTTCTTCGACGATGTAGATGTGGTCGCCGATGACCATGCCCGAGCCGACGCGTTGTGTGGCTTTGGGGTGCAACCAGAGGCGATCGGACGTGATGTCTCCGCTGCCGCCCAGCTTGACGGCGAACGCTTGCCCGTTGTACCCGGTCATGCCGACCACCACGCCTTTGCCGTAGATGGGGGAGGCGTAGACGAATTTGTTATGCCCGCCGCATGACCAAAGTTCGTTGCCTGTTTTGGGGTCAAGCCCTTTCACGCTGGGCCGCGTGCCGAGCAGGAGTTGGTCTTTGCCGTCATGTTTGATAATGACCGGTGTCACCCACGAGCCATATTGTTCTTCGTGCTCCCAGACGGTTTTGCCGGTGTTCTTGTCGACGGAAAGCAGAAAGTTCTTGCCGGCCTTTTCGTTCGGTCCGCACCAGAGGATGGCTGTGTCGCCGTAAATAATGGGCGAGGAACCGCTGCCGAATTTGTGTTGCCATTCGCCGAGGTCGGTCCGGTTCCAGAGCGGTTTGCCGTCCATGTCGTAGCAGAACATGCCAGCCGAGGCGAAGCTGACGATGACCCGTTCGCCGTCGGTGACGGGCGAGGAGTTGCAGTACCAGTTGGGGTTCCAGCTGAGTTCTTTGCCGGGGTAGGAGATGTCCTGCTTCCACAACAGCTTGCCGTCTGTTCGCGACAGGCAAAGCAAACTGCGTGTGGCCCCTTTGTCGTTGGCTTGTGTGAGGAATATCTTCTTGCCGAACACGATGGGCGTCGAGTTCCCCTGGTACTCCAGCGGGACTTTCCACTTCACGTTTTCCGTTTCGCTCCAGGTGAGCGGGATGGCTGTGTCTTCGGAGAACCCTTGCCCGGTACTCCCCCGCCAGGCAGGCCAGTCGGCTGCGTGCAGGTTGGAAGCGAGAGCAACAAACAGGGCGAACGTGGAAGCGAGTGTTTTCATCATGTGAACTCGATTTCAATCAGGGAGTTTACGACTGGAGGGCCGTGTGAATTGTGGGCTGTGACGCATCGAATCTTATCGATCCGATGGTAACCCGTGTGAATCCCGGTGACAAGTTTCTGGCTTGCTGGCCCTCACTTGTCGAGTCGCGGCTGCGAAGAACAACTCTGGCAGACCAGAGGATTGCTTGCTTCGGTGCTTGTTCGGACGGCATAATCGCGTTCAAGTTGTGGAGTGTTAAGTTGATCTGGAATGGCTAGGCTTTGTCGGAAAACGCTGCCAGAGTCTGAATTACAACCCGACGCGTAAGCGAGGGACGCAGGGAGTAGGCTCGATTGTCCTGCGTCCCTCGCTTACGCGTCGGGTTATCTTGAGTTCTCCGACAATGGTCAGAAGGCTGAACAACATCGAGTCTCCTCTTGTGAATACGATCGATTCGACCGACGCACCGCAGTCGATCCTCGCACGCTGCCCGGCGGGGGGAGTTGCGGTTGCGTTCGCAGCAGGCATTTTCTGGGATGCGTTCTTGCCCCTGCCGTGGTTGAGTTGGGTGGGTGTGGGAGTTTTGTTCTGCATCGGTTGGTTGGTCGTATTACGGATCGGTCGGCCGCAGGTTGCGTTGTTGATGTTGTTGGCCGCGTGTGTCTGTTTGGGGGCGGCCCGGCATCATGGTTTCCGTTTTGTTCGCGCGACTGATGCGATTGATCGCTACGTGACCGAAGAGAGGCGACCGGTTTGGCTGACGGGAATCGTGACGGCGGAACCGTGGATTCGACCGCGTAAGGAAAACTCCGGTCCAACGGCGGCTCAGCAGTTTGATCGTTCAAGTTGCGATATTGCTTGCCGTACGATCGCGACCGATGACGGAGTGGTGCCGGTTTCTGGACTGGTGCGTTTGATGGTGTCGGGGCATTTGCTGCATGTGCAGGCTGGCGATGAGGTGGAAATTCGCGGTTGGTTATCGAGTCCGTTTCCGCCGAGCAATCCGGGTGACTTCGATTTTCGTGAGTATCTGGCAGGGCAGAAGATTGCTGCGGTGGCGTCGGTCGATACGCCGAATGGTACGTAGATTTATCTAACTCCTTTTGCCATTTTGCTTTTGATTACATGCCTTGGTTTTCTGAGGAAGGCATAGTGCTTGGGTCTGCGTTTTAATAAGCGTGGTTCAAATCGGTCGGGTCGATCAGCAACTCGATGGCAGGCGATGCAATCGAGCAGTTGTTGATAAAGAATCATTCGAAACGCACAGCCTCGATGCTCTTGGTAATCAATCAGTCGCTGAAACTCTTCGGGAAATTGGAGGGCTCCTTTGAAGCTAATGGTTCGCGGTTGGATGTCGTGCTTGCTTGCCGCTTGAGCCATGATCGTGCGAATGAGATTGTAGACGAGGACGTGCGTCCAGATTTCTTTGCGCACTAGTTCTGGCGTCTTACAGCGCAGAATGTCCATCTGCAAAGTTTGTTTCACCGAACGCAGATCAAGCTCGACATTCCAACGTGCCCGATAGAGTGCGCCAAGGTCCTCTTTGGTAAACTCCCTGGCATCGAGTAGCGTTGTTACGACAATGATCACCTTGCTGCGAAAGCCAGCTTGCTCGATGCGAATACGACATTCACGCACCGTGAGAAACTCGGACAACATTTTCTGAGCTTGCCAGCTAAGCGAACGAATCAGTGGCCTGGGCCATTGAACAATATGATCTTCTTTACCCAACCGCTGGCCTCGTCTGAAGTCGGCCTTCCGCATCGCCTGCAGTTGGGAGACCGAATCGACTCCTCGCTGTTGGAGCGTCAGTAGCTCTCTCCAAGTGCACATCAGCCGATCGGTCAGCACCACATCACCAGGACGAAAGAAGTTCCAGAGCGTGCGAAACACGCTTATCTCGCCTTGCCCCTTGCCAGCGTAACGACAAATCCCCAAGTCAATAATCGCGCCGCAGGAAAGCGAAAAGATGGCAGCGATGCGTGCCAATGGAAAGCCAAGGCCGGGCTTCTGAGAATCATGTTGTGGATAGGCTTCCTGATTCTCAGGCGTATCGGGCATTGATACCGTCGAGCCATCGAACAGGTAGACACGTCGGCCTTTCCAAAGCCAATCGGATTGAGCGTTCTCATCAAGGGCTTGTCCTGTCTTTTGCGCTACGTCGGAAAACAACTTTTCTGGCAAGCGTTTTCGTGCTTGGCAATAAGCGCCCGTTTCTGCGGAGCATTCGCTTTGACCTCGGGAGAAGCGATGCGTAATCAAGCGGGCGACGGCTGCCCGGCAGGAGTGATCAGCGCTCAAAACCTGGCTCAGAAAAACCCATAGCGTTACCAACGGTGGGTAGATGCTGTCGTTCCAAACAACCTTCGACGCTGTCAGTGCTTGCGAAACGATCTGCTCCGAAAGGACGTTTGTAAATGGTAAATCGCCGTCCTGAAGAAACTGACGCCGCAGAAAATTGACCTGTTGCCGGAAACGACCTTGGTTAGAATGACCCATCAGAAAGCCTCCTTGCTGTTGATGGTTGTGCTGCACAACACCATCTACGCAAGTGAGGACTTTTTTTCTAGGTCATTTCAAAACAAGCACTTACAGAAATCTACGTGCCATTCGTCGATACGCCCGACGCGGTGCATCGTGTCGGACGTTCGCCAGGCTGGTGGTTTCGGCGTGGTATGGATGGGCTGCGCGATCGGGCGGAAGTGGTGCTTGTGGAACACGTCGGCGATCGCCAGCTTCCGATTGCCTCGGTGATTCTGTTGGGCGACCGATCATTGATGGGCGATGACGTGCGCGACGCATTTGCCGAGAGCGGCACGATGCACCTGTTGGCGATTTCCGGATTGCATGTGGGAATCTTCGCGGCCATGTTCTGGTTTGGGTGCAGACTATTCGGTGTGTCGGATCGAACGACGGCGGCGGTCGTCATCGGGGCAGTCGTTTCGTATGCCTGCTTGACCGGTGGTCGACCGTCCGTGGTGCGGGCCACGATTTTCGTTTGTATTGCGGCGTTGGGATACCCTTGGTATCGCCGGGTGTCGATGGTCAATGTGTTGGCGGTGGCCGCGTTGATCGTGTTGGCGTGGCGGCCGACCGATTTGTTTGACACGGGCACGCAACTTTCGTTTCTGGCGGTGGCAGGCATGATGTGGAGCGGCAGCCTGGGCCTTTTCGGGAATCGAGACGAGTCGAAGGAAGACGTACCGACTGCTGACGTTCCGTTGCCGATGGACGTGCCGGGCTTGTTGGGGCGCGGGCTGCGTAACGTGGCGGTGTATGTTGGCCAAACCTATGTCACGATGGCGGCGATTTGGCTTTGCACGGCTCCGCTGGTTGCTGCGCGGTTTCATCTAGCCTCGCCGATTGGGTTCGGCATCAACGTATTGTTGATCCCGTTCGTGGCTGTTGTGCTTTGGATGGGATATGCCCTGCTGTTCGTAGGGTTGGTGTTGCCGTTTCTGGCAACGCCGTTTGGTTGGGCGTTCGACGGTTGCTTGGGTGGGATGCTGGATGTCGTCGAGATCGCTTCCCGTTGGTCGTTGGGGCATTTCTATTTGCCAGGCCCGCGTTTGTGGTGGTTGATTCTGTACTACGCGATTTTGGCTGCTTTGCTTGCCTCGGGCATGCGCCAAGGGGCGCGACGGGTTATGGGAATGGCCTTGGGGAGTTGTGTGCTGATCGGGTTGGCAGTGGGGCTGATGCCGCGTTCGTCGGACACGTTGCGTTGCACGTTTCTGGCGGTTGGTCATGGCGGGGCGATACTGGTTGAGTTCCCGAACGGGCGGACGTTGTTGTACGACGGGGGATCGATCAGCAGCCCGGATCGTGCCTCGCGAGCCGTTGCCAATGCGCTGTGGCATCGCGGGCGTTGGCGTCTTGATGCGGTGGTTGTCTCACATGCGGACATCGATCATTTCAACGGGATTCCGAAATTGCTGAAGCGGGTTCCGGTCGGCGCGGTGATCGCCTCACCCACGCTGTTCGATTTTCGTCAGCAGGCGGTTGCAGAGTTTTGCGAATCGCTCTCTGTGGCCGACGTGCCGATTCGCACCTGTTTTGCGGGCGATCGGCTAGTGTTCGATCGAGATGTTTCCGTCCGCGTGTTGCATCCGGCGGCCGGAAAACGATTCGAGACGGACAACGAGAACAGTGTTGTATTGGCCATCGAATACGGACAACGAACAATTCTGCTAACCGGCGACATCGAAGAGGACGGTTTGGCGGAAGTTCTTGATCGGCTGCCTGCGAATGTGGATGTGTTGCAGTCGCCTCATCATGGAAGCTTGGATGCGAACACATCCGAATTGGCCCAGCGGACACAGCCGGCAACCGTGGTGGTCAGCAGCGGTCGCTCGGCAGCCACTGGGAAACTGCAAGAGCGTTACGGCGACCGGGCACAAATTCTCTCGACGTTCGACCATGGGGCGGTCACCATCGAAATTGAATCGTCGGGTCGAGTGCGCACGTGGTGGCATCGAGAATCGGCGGTGGCTGGTCGCGAACCCTCAAAGACTGCCGTGACGTCACGACAGCTAACGGCTACGAGGCCTTGAACGACTTTTCGTGCGACTTTAACTCTTGCACGGCCGTTTTCAGCACATCGCGGATCGCCGCCCAATCGCGGGTGACGTTTTGGACGTCGGTATGGGCGTCTGAAACCAGATGAATGCCCTCGTCTCCTTGAGAGACTGCGCGATTCAATATGAGCAAGGCGGGTTCAAAATCGTCTTTGAGTTGTTCGGCCAGCTTTTCGGTCGCGTCGACGATTGTGGTCGAAAGCCGAAGGACGGCTTCTCGGTCGAAGATCCGTTCTTCCTCGGTCAGTGACCGAGCCATTCCCTGCGCATCGGCAGATGCTTTGGGAGCGGCTTCGACCAGTCGACCGAATGGGTTGGCGTTGGCTTTCGATTCTGCGGTGGCCGCTTGGGCTGCTTCCAAACCGCGTTTTGCCCGTTCGAAGTCGGGGCGAATTTCCAATGCTGTTTTGTAGTGCTTGATTGCCTGTCTCAGGTTTTTCATGTCGCGCAGCACGTTGGCGATATTTTGATGCGCTTCGGCCATGTCGGGGTTGAGTCGGATGGCCTCGCGGTAGGCGGAAATCGCCATGCTGGCTTGATCGAGCTTCTTATGGGCAATGCCGAGGTTGTAGTACCCCTCGGCCGACTTCTTGTCGCGTTGCACGCCGCGTCGTAATGAGTCGACGGCTTTTTGATACTCGCCCAAACAGTTATAGACCGCGCCCAAATTGATGTGGGCTTTTCCGGATTGCGGATCGAGTTTTGTGACGCGTTGAAAATGTTCGGCGGCGGATACGTAGTTTTTCGTCAGGAAATACGCGGTGGCCAAACCATCGTGTGCGGCCGCGTTGTCGCCGTTTAGCTCGATGGCCTCTTGGTACAGCGAGATGGCTTGGGCGTACTCTCGCTGTCGCACACTGGCGCGGGCCTGTTTGCAGAGTTCATCGAATGGGGATTCCGAACTCATTCGCCGTTCCTTCGGTTCAACCGTTCGATCGGATCAGGTCAGGACAAGATGCTTGTTTCGCGGGCCTTCTTCAAAGGCGACTTTGCCTTCGCGCGCCAGCCAGCCGACACCCTGCATGGTGAGGTCGCGTGGAACGTCGATTTCCCGTGCCAGCTTGCTGAGTGTCACCGGGCCGTTGTCGTTTAGGTAACACCAGACCAAGCCGGCCACCGAGCCGATACTTTCGACCTGTTGGGTATCGACTTGTTGGGTATCGATTGCGGTTGCCATCGGCGTGACTCCGTTCGGCGTGTCGAGTTGCCGAGACGGATTATAGGCGGGAACCGTTCCGCGACGCAAAAAAACTTTCCGGTCGAGACGGGTGTCACGCAGGTGTTCACTGTTTGTCGGTCTTCAGTCGATGTGTTCCATCGCGTCGAAACCGGTGTCGGAATCCGAATCGGATTCAAAATCGAAATCGCAAACGAGGCTGCTGGAGATCGCTTCGAAGAGATCGCGCGTCTCGGCCAGTTCGTGATCGGTCCCCTGGTAAAGCACCAGCGCGGTGAATTTTGGAGTCACGAAGACACGGATGAACCCACTGTTGATCAGTTCCAGACAGACGAATTCCAATTCGCAGGCAAGCGTTTCCAACCCGCACAGCGTGGTTTCCGTGCTGTATTCGTCTAACTCTTCATATTCCTCCCGGAAGGCTTCCAACGCAGACTCCAGGATGTCTGTTGCTTGCGGGCAATCCGGGAACAGACTGAGCGACCAAAACGACGACCCGTTGTGGGAAACGGTAATGAAAACATCTTGCCCTTCGATTTGTTCCACCACTTCCCAGTTCTCGGGGTACTGAAATCGAACACCGTGGGCTTCATACTGCGTCGACATGGTCGGTCTGCCAAATTACGTGAAATTCGGTGGCTGCGGAGAGGGCGTCCGTTCAGCGAAGGGTTGTAGCTGTCAGCGGCATCGATTACTCTGAGATTACCGATTCGGCTGCAGATGTTGAACCGTAGGCATTCAGCGGCGTTCGAGCATTCGACGCAAGGGTGCTTCTCGGTGATTTCTGCGGCGTGCCGTCTCGCAAGCATATCACCGGCGGCGTTCGTCCGCTGGTTGCGTGAATCGTTGATCTCTGTTTCGGAGATTGGGTAGAGTATCTGAGAGAGGAAGCGGAAATGACATCGTCCAGAGCAGAAGAGGTGGCCGAGGTTCTGTGGGAGCTGAAGCGGGCCGACAAAATCTCCACGTTCACCGAGATCGCTCGACGGGCCGGCTTCAGCGCTGGTTCCAATGGTCGCACCATGCTCACCTGCTTGAAGAACGTTCGTCACGATTGGCCGCATCTGCAATGGTGGCGCGCCATCCCCGACACGCAACTCGTCGAGAAAGGCTCCGAGCACGAAGAGAAGCTTCGCGAGTCGGGTTACAAAGTCGAAGATGCCGACGGTGACGAAGTCATCACAGTTGCGGCCATCGAAGACCACCTTATGGATTGGACCGCCGGCGAGGCCGAAGCGGCCGAAGGTGAGGAGCAGAAGGCGGCCGAATAGCCTCCGCTGACTCGCTCCTGTTGACGTGGGTGCCTTATGTCGTTTGTTGTTCCGCCTACGTTTCTGTTCCGCTATTCCTTCGCGGCCCGGCATGTTGCTGCGGTGCCGCGACGCGGGCGGAAGTTGCTCGATCTCCCGACTGATTGTGCCGTTCCGAATCTTGATCCCGAGAACGACGCGTCATCGTTCGGCGTGGTTTCGCTGGCTTGGAACGAGGGAGGGTTGGGAGTCGCCGTCACGGTTCGCGGCAAGCAGGCTCCGACGGTATCGGTTCCCGATCAGCCAACGGAATCTGACGGTTTGCAAGTTTGGATCGACACCCGCGACACGCAAACCATTCATCGTGCCAGCCGGTTTTGTCACCACTTCTGTTTGCTTCCACCTGCCAAGAAATCATCCAAACCAACGGTCGAGCAGTTGCCGATTGCCCGCTCCCGCGATGAGGCTCCGGCGACCGATGTCGAGCAGATTCGCTTGGCCTGCCAAACACGAAAAGACGGGTACACGTTGGAAGCCTGGTTTCCGGCCGAGTCTTTGCATGGGTTCAATGTTGAAGCCAGCCCGCGACTCGGCTTCACCTATGCTCTCCGCGACAGCGAACTGGGCGAGCAATTCCTCACTGTCGGCCGTGAATTCCCGTTCGCACACGATCCCAGCTTGTGGTCGACGGTCGAACTCACGCGGTAGTTTCTTGCTCGTTGTCGACTTCGATTGGTTGCGGGACGAGACGCCGGGACTGCAACAAGCGGGCGAGACCGCGCTTGGCATCCAACGCCAGACTAAAGCCGATCGGCACCAGCACGAGTGTGAAGATCGTCGAGACGATCAACCCGCCGAGCACCACGCTGCCGAGTCCGCGATACAATTCGCTGCCGGCCCCGGAGACCCACTCGAAACTGTTCCCGCCCCAACCGGGTACAGGGAGCACAAGTGGCAGCATGCCCAGAACGGTTGTCAGCGTGCTCATGAAGATGGGGCGAATCCGTGTGCGTACGCTTTCTACGATGGCGGCCTGCTCGTCCATCTTCTCGAAACGAATGTTGTTAAGCGTTTGGTGAACGATGAGAATCGCGTTGTTGACCACCGTGCCGATGAGAATCACGAAACCCAGCATTGTCAGCATGTCGAGCGTTTGCGGCGTGAACAGGTTGAGCACCCACAGCCCGCCGAACCCGCCGACCATCGCCAGCACCACGCTTATCATAATGACCAGGGGGAAGAAGAACGACTCGAACAACGCGGCCATCAGCAGATAAGTAATGACGAGCGCCAGCACGAGGTTCCATTGCAGTTCGAGTCGCGTCTGTTGCAACTTGTCGGCGGTCCCCGCCATGCGAATTTGATATAGTCCACTTTCAAAGGTCGGGGTGTCCAAGGTGGGAATGCGAACTTCTTCATTGACAATCCGCAACGCCTGTTCCAGCGGCATGTTGACGGAAGGCGTCAATTGGAGTGTGATCGTTCGCAACTGCTCGCTGTGGTTGATCTGTTCCGGTCCAGCAGAGAGTTCGACTTTGGCGAGTGACGAAAGCGTAACCAACTTGCCGGTGGGTGTGCTCAGCGGCAGGTTGCCGACATCCTGCGTTCGTCGCGCGTACTCTTCCGCTCCGAAGATGACCAGATCGATTTTCGTCCCTTCATGCCAATAGTCACCCGCGTAGGCTCCGTCGACGAGCGCATCGACCGCATACCCCAGGTCGGCGGTTGTCACGCCCAACTCGGCTGCTTTTTCGAGACGTGGGATGATGTGCAACTCGGGGCTGGAGAGGTCGAGTGAAGGACTCGGGCGAATGAAGTGTCCTTCGCTCATGGGGAACAGCTTGCTCAGGCGGCCGAAAATCTTGCCGCCTTCAAAGACCAACGTTTTCAGGTCGGGGCCTGTGATTTCGATATCGATCGTTCGTCCGCCGCTCAAGGCGCTTTCAAACAAGCTGGCCTGAGCTGCGAACCCGAACACTCCCGGAACTTGGCCCATTGCCTCAGAGAAGACCGGCAGGAGTTGCTCGGCCTTCAACGGATCGACCGATCTCGCCCCCATGAACAACCGACGTCCGCTGGCGACGAAAAAGAAGTTGTCGATTCGCGGCCCTTGAAGAGCCTTCTCTTCCGGTGACCCCGGTTGTGCCTCCCAGTAGGGAGCAATGTCCGCCTCGACCTGTTCACCCAAGCGGATCATCTGATCGACGTTGTACCCCGACGGGGGCATCAGGATTCCAACGACCAAATTCCGGTTACCGTTGGGCAGGTATTCGGTTTCGGGTTTCAAAATCCACGTGCCGAAGATTGATCCAACAACGAACACGGCCACGATTCCCGAGCGAATCAACAGGCTGCCCGGCATCGTGAGCAAGCGTTCGATGAACTGCGCAAAACCGTTCGTTACTCGCGTCCCCAGTTGCACCAACCCGAACAAATTCCACAGCGGGCCGTGTGTTGATTGAGAGGCACCGACAGGACGCGCCCGCAAGATGCGTCGCGCGGCGGTCGGGATCACAGTGATCGAGACAATCAGCGATAGTCCGACCGCACAACTAATGGCGATGGCGATATCGCGGAACAGTTGGCCCGCCTGCCCTTGCACGAACAGCACCGGTACGAACACGGCCAGTGTTGTCAGCGTGGAAGCCAGCACGGCTCCCCAAACCTCTAACGATCCACGACTCGCCGCCTCTTCCGGGTCACCACTTTGCTGGTAGTGACGAAAAATGTTCTCCAGCACCACGATCGCGTTGTCGACCACCATGCCGACGGCGAACGCCATGCCGGCCAGGCTAATCACGTTGATGCTGCGATCAAAGACTCGCATGAACATAAACGTGCTGATGACGCTAATGGGAATCGACAGCCCCACAATCAGCACCGAACGCGGGCTGCGCAGAAAGATCAACAGCACGAAAATTGCCAACGATCCGCCGATGAAGATATTGTCGGTGACTAACTCGGTGGCCGAGTTGAGGTAGTCGGTCTGGTCGTAAACCTGATCGAGATACAACCCTTTCAAACGCAACGGGCCTTGGTTCAATTCCTCGGCCGCAATCCGCAGGCTGTCGCCGAACGTCTGTTTCGCCTCGGCCAACTCCAGCGACGTGATTTCGCCGTCGCCGTTCAGATCAAGTTTTGTTCGGGCCGGCCCCATGACCTCTAACAGGTTCGACCCTGGGTTTTGCTGGGCATTGATGGCCAGCCCCGTGATGCCTTTCTGCCGCACCACGCCAGTCGGTTTTCGGTAACCGAGGCCTACGGTGGCGACGTCTTGCACGCGAACCGGCTTGCCGTCGCGGATGGTGATGATGGTCTCGGCCACTTTTTGCGGGTCATCGAATTGCCCTAATGTTCGGATGACGTTGCGATGCTTGCCTTCGGAGATGTCTCCGCCGGATGTGTTCTTGTTGGCTTGTTGAAGTGTTCGCCGTAAATCGGCGATGGTCAGCGTGTGAGCTGCCAGACGAACCGGGTCGACGACAATGCGAAATTCCTGTTCCTGACCACCAAGGACGTTCGAGTTGGCAATTCCCTCGACACGTTCCAGTCGTGCCTCGATCAGGTCTTCAGCGAACATTCGCATTTTCGCAGGGTCGTTGCGCGTCTTCAGTAGCTGTTCGAGTTCAGGGTGCTTGCGGGCATACATTTTGATCAACGACAGGCCGATCGGTTCGCAGCCGGCAATCATCGGGGCTAGAGTTTGGGCCACGTGAGGATGCTTGTCGGTGAAGGCTTTCAGGATCTCAACGGAGGGCGGAAGCGGTTTGAGAATGAACCAGGCAATCGCGTTGGAATTCGGGTCGACGGTTGTGATTGTCGGTTCGCGGGCGTCTTCGGGGTATTGCGGAACCTGGCTGAGTTTGTCCCGAACCTTGGCCTGCGCGACACCCAAGTCGGTGCCGACTTCGAACTTCATCTTGATCGAGCCGGTGGAGTCGCTGCATTCGCTTTTGAACTCGCGCAAGCCCTCGACATTCTTGAGTTGCTCTTCCTGCTCGCCAATGATTTCCCGTTCGACCTCCTGTGCGCTGGCACCGGGCCAGATGGTTGTGACGGTGATCTCCGGTTCGAGCACTTCAGGAGTGAGCTGCACCGGGGTCGCGAAGAACGAAATCAAGCCGAACAGCACCGCCAACAGGACGGCCACCGTCACCTTCACCGGGTTTTGAATTGCAAAACGAATGAAACCCACGTGGTGCTTGCTTTCGTCGTATTCGAGATCAGGCCGGGGGAAGACAGGAAAGAAATTCGCTCAAACTCAGCGGCGCGCGGGCGGTTTTTTGGCCCGCGATTTCTCCCCCTGTTTTCCGGCCGGGGGAGCAATACGCACCGGAGAGAACGGACGCAATCGCTCGGCTCCTTCGGTGACGACCTGTTGCCCCTCGGAGAGGCCTTCGCCGATGACCTGGATGTGGTCGCCGTCGCTCAGACCCAGTTGGACGGGAACGGGATTGCTCACCGCGCCTTTCGCGTCGAGTACGTGAATCAGCGCACCGTCGGGACTGCGAACGAGTGCGTTTTTGGGAACGAGCAAAACGTTTTGAGGTTCACCGGTGAAAGTGACTTCGGCCATCATGCCTTCGTGTAACACGGGCAGTGGATGGCCATCGACTTGACGGAACTCGTTGGTGATACGGACTTTAACGGGGAAGCCCCGCGACCCGGTTCTCCATTCGCTACGCGGGACGATATTCACAACGCGTCCGGACCATGTTTGTTTCTCGGTTCCCGGAATACGCACCTCGACCGTCTCGCCGAGGCGAACATGCGCCAGGTCGCGTTGATCGACATTGGCGACCACATCGACTTCTTCGAGATGAGCGAACCGGGCGACCGGGTCACCCTTCGAGAGCCATTGCCCGACGAACGTCTGGATGCCGACCACGTAACCGTCGAACGGCGCTTTCGTCGTGCGTTTCTTCTTCTCGGCTTCCAGGTATTCGACGTGCTCGGTCTGGGCGTCGTACACGGCTTTGGCTTGCTCACGAACTTCTTTGCGTGGGCCGGCTGCGACACGTTGGTGAACGGCTTGAACCGCCAAATGCAATTGCTCGGCGGCTTTGTATCGCTCTTCGGCTGTGTCGAGGTCGGTCTGATTGGCTGCCTTTTGCACGAAGAGTTGCCGAGTGCGATCCAGCCGTGTTTTCGCGTTCTGCATCACAACGTGCGCGGCGAGCATCTTGGCTTTGGCTTCGGCGATGTCTTCGGGACGCGATGTTTTGAGTTCCTCGTACTTCTGTGCGCGTTCCCGTTGAATCGCTCGCGCCTCGGCCAGTTCCAGATCGGTTGTGACCGTTCGCAAGACAGAGAGTGTCTCCCCCACTTTCACGAACTGGCCATCCTCGACAAGAAAATTCTGAACGATGCCATTGGCTCCGGAAGCGACAATACTCGTCCATTTCGGCGTGACGTTGCCGACAACAATAATTCGGGGCGGCACCGCGCGGCGAACAATTGGCGCGACTTTCACCAGTGCGGGAGGACGGCCTCCTGGTTTGCCGACTTCCGCCGCATCGTCACCTCCGCAACCACAAGTCGTGAGGGCACAGGCAACAAGCAGCAATCCGGCGCAGGGGCCGTGGAAAGACCGTGCCGCACCACGTACCGCTGAATGACTTCGTTTCGACATGAGAATATGGATTCCGGAGGGAGGGGTCAGTCGGAGGAGACCGCTCCGACGACGAGACTGCCCAGGTTTTCCCGAATCCGTTCGCAAACCGACTTAAAGACAGCCAACTCTTCGGCTGTCACACCATCGGTCGCGCACTCGCGGACACGATGACAACATTCCACACTACGACTCCAGATCGCCTCGGCCTTTTCTGTTGCGCGGATCAACTTGCGACGGCGATCTTGCGAGCAGTTGGTCCGCTCTAGCCAGCCGTCCCGTTCCATGCGCGAGAGAATACCGGCCAGCGTGGGCGCTTCGATGCCCATGCAGTCGGCCAATTCCACTTGTGACTGTTCTCCGTTGCAGGCGATCCAGGCGAGCACTTCCCACTGTCGAAACGTGATTCCCTCGCGGGCCAATTCCGCGTCGAGGGATCGTTTCATCGCGTGTGAGGTGAGCGCTATCCAGCAGCCGATGCTTTCGTCGAAGTCGTATTCCAACACGATGTTCGCTCTTTTCGCTGACGTCAGGACCACATACTTAGCACGCTAAACAACCAATTCATCATACGGAGCCTGCGGAAGGACAATCAAGGACTCATCTGAAAGCCAACGGGTCTTTGTTCGTCCTTGGCAGGTTGCCCGAACATCGCACCGGTTGCACCGTTCGTGTCGACGTGTCGCTTGCCGGCACGCTTTGAACCCTGCTCCATGGAACCGGGTCTCTCTATTCCCAGCCGATTCGATCGGGTACAAACGACTGTTGAGGTTTTGCCACGTTTCTCCGAAGAAATGGCTGACACCGCAGGCCGACACACGGGGTATGTGTGGATGCCTGCTTGGTCGATCGCTTGATTTGGTGCCGTTGATATTTCCACAACTTCCTTCGATTCGGATCGAATAATGAGAATCAAGTTTCGTCGGCTGTCCCCGTTGTTGGTTCTGCTGGTCACTCTGGCAAGCGGCCTGATTGCGTCACAAGCTGTGGCGCAGGTTCCCAGTGACCGTCGGCTGCCCCCCGACGTGTACGCCTACGTGACGGCTCCCAGTGTGCCGCAACTGAAGGCCCGCTGGAGCAAGTCCCAATTGGGCAAGTTACAAAACGACGCAGCCTTGGCGGATTTCCTGGGGGAGATTTCGGGGAAGCTCGATGAGTGGGCCAGTCAGGCTGAGAAGCAGTTGGGAATCAAACCGGCTGACCTGCTGGATGTGCCGGCGGGCGAAGTCTCGATTGCTTTGTTGAACCCTGGTGGGAATCAAATTGCGGCGACGTTGTTCCTCGACTTCGGTCAACAGCGAAAAACTGTGGATGCGTTGCTGGTGAAAGCCGCCCAAGCGGCCGCCGACAAAGGGGGTGTTCGCAGCGAGACGATGTTTGACGGAACGACGATTGTATCGTTCACACAGAAGGCGGCCGACGACGGTGCGGCGCGGAACAACTCGGTGAACTACTTCATCAAAGATACTCACATCGTCGTCAGCAGTGATCGAACGGCATTGCAAGCGGTGCTCGTCCGCTGGGACGGCAAGCACGAACGCACGTTGGCCGACAATCCGATTTACAGCTACATCGCGAAGAAATGTCGCGACGCCGATACGCGGCCCGCGTTGACCTGGTACGCCGACCCGGTCGGTATGATCCGCACGGCGTTGACGGCCGGTGGCGGAGCCAATTTACAAACCGCGATGATCCTGAATTTCCTGCCTCGGTTGGGAGTCGAGAAGCTAAAGGGAATCGGCGGAAGTTACGACTTGGCAACCGGCGACTACGATTCGATCAGCCGAACGATGATGTACGTGGAATCGCCAACGACCGGCGTGATCGACGTGTTCCGCTTTCCCGCCGTTGACCAGACACCGCCGGCATGGGTGGCGGCTGACATCGATGGTTACCTGGCGTTGAATTGGGACGTTGCCGGAGCGTTCACGGCTGTCGAGAACGTTGTCGACTCGTTCAACGTACCCGGCACGCTGGGGGCGTTGCTGGACAATATCGCCAACAGTCCGGGCGGACCGGGGCTGCATCCGAAGAAGGACTTGATCGACAATCTCTCGGGAAAGGTCCACTTGCTCACCGGTGGCCCAGCGGGTGATGCCGCGTCGGCCGAGCGCATGTTGGTTGCCTTTGAATTGAAAAACGCGGCCGCTGCGAAGAAGGTGCTCGTCGGTGCAACCGAAGACCCCAACTTCAAAGGCAAGTCGCGACAGTTCGGGAACGAGACCATCTACGAAGTAGACAGCGGGAACGGCAGTGTCTCGATCGCCGTGGCGAGCGGGCATCTTTTGGTGTCGACCGATGCGAAATTGCTCGAAGGCGTGATTCAGCCGGACAAGCAGAAACCGCGATTGGCCGCTGCGGCCGACTACAAAAAACATTCCGCCCGCTTTCCCGGCAAGACGTCGATTATTTCTTACCAGCGCCAAGACACTCGCATTCGATCGGGGTATGAAGCGTTGCGAGCCGCGAAAACCAGTTCGGTTGTTCCGGGGATCGACTTTGGAAAGCTTCCGCCGTTCGATGTGGTCAGCAAATACCTCTCCGTCTCGGCGAGCTACGCGGTCCCGGATGAACGCGGTGCCTACTTCGTCTCGTATTCGCTGGCCGGCGAAAAGAAGTAGCGAAACCGAACGGCCACGGCGGTGTTGAATCGGCAAGCGCTTTACAAGCGAGTGTCCCGCGACAGGTCACTTAGGCTTTGTCAGAAAACGCCGCCAGAGTCTGAATCATAACCCGACGCGTAAGCGAGGGACGTAGGACAATCGAGCCTACTCCCTACTCCCTACGTCCCTCGCTTACGCGTTGGGTTAACTTGAGTTCTCCGAGAAAGGCCCGACTCATGAAACAATCGCTCATTACCTCGCTTGTTGCGGTGATTGGTTTGTTCTTCGCGACGGATCGCGTCTTCGCGCAAGACAGGGCCGACCATGCGAAGTTTTTCAAACGTCTCGATACGAACAGCGACGGCACGCTCACTAAAGCCGAAATCGGTACGGAACGGGCACGGTTCTTCGAGCGGCTGGTGCGGATCGGTGACAAGAACGACGACGGCCAGTTGACGACTGGTGAATTCACGGCCGCGTTGTCGCGGGTTCCCGGATCGAATGCCGAGCCGGCGAATGACAGACCGCAGGGACGTCCGCAGTTCGATCCACGTCGAATGTTCGCGCGGCTCGATCGAAACCAGGATGGCAAGCTGACCGTCAAGGAAGTCCCCGAACAGGCGCGTCCGTTGGTCCAAGGGTGGCTGCGTCGTGCGGGCAAGAAAGAGGGCGAGGCGATCACGCGCGAGGAACTCGCCAAGTTGATGACCGGTCGGCCAGGTTTCGGGCGACCGCCGTTTGGTGGTGCCGCGTTTGTCAAAGGGTTGATTAAGCGTTTGGATCGAGATGGGGACGGCAAACTGTCGAAAGCAGAAGCTCCAGAACGGATGAGAGAGAATTTCTCTCGAATCGACCGCAATAACGACGGTCAGATCGACGAACGCGAACTGGGTGCCGTTGCCCGGCGGCAATCGGGGCAAGCTGGTGCGAAGTCGAAGCGTCGGCAGGCGCCGAAGAAAAAGTGACGATAGACTCGCCGGAAGTGCGAGCGTCCGGTGGATCGGGAGTAACAGCCGGCTTACGCCGACCACTCGCCTGAGGGAGAGAGTGGGGCGTGTTGCGACGCTTCGAGCGCGTCGCATAGCGTGTTCTGCGTCGCCAGTTTTGCGACGACGGCATCGGCACCGCTGTTGCGGGCGGCTTGGATGTTTTCGGGGTGGGGCAGGTTCATCAACCCGATGATGGTCGCGTGCGGATGGTTTGCCCGGCAGTCAACGAGCCGCGCTTTCACAACGTCGCACCAAGGGTCGGCATCGAAGAGCACGACGGTGACTCTTATGTCCGCTTCGGTGTCGTTCCCGAGAGTGAAGCCAGCTTCGATCGCGAATGCCTCGAGGTAGCGTTGGAATTCTCGATCGGGTGAGAGGGCGACGGCATGTTGCCCTGCTGTGATCTGAGAAGGAGTTTCGCACGTCTCATACGCGAAGACTTCATCGCGGGATGCGGTGAGCGGTAAGGGGGAAGTTTTCCCGCAGAGTACCGTCAGTTCATGGGCGATACGTGTTGCAGCGCGGCGGGCGGGAACGCGAACGGCGGTCGGCCAGATGTCTCGGTTGCGGCCGTCCGATTCGCACCAGGCACCGTAGCAGCAAATCCAACGCGCCAGCGGGTAACGGGCGAGAAGTTGTTGAACCATGCTGGCCGGGAATTCGTCGGGCCAGTTCTGACAGACGACAACGAGGTCGGGTTCCGATTCTTGCCCGTGCGCTGGTTCGGCTGCGTCTGCGATGTTGGTCTTCGCGTGAAGCGTTGCCCCTACTGCGAGTCGTTCGAGCGAAGCGGCGACCGAACGCATCTCGGGCGTGGATGCGTTTCCGAGCAGCAGGATGTGGGTCGACGAACTCGGCATCGAGGGGGAAGCCGTCAATTGGCGTCGGTGCGAATTTCAGCGAAGCGGACGCAAAGGAACCGCAGGATATCGCGTACAGAAATGATACCGGTCGGCTTGCGTTTGTCGTTGACGACCGGCATGTGGCGGTAGCCGCCAAGATCCATGGCATGCAGTGCATAGGCGATGGAATCGTCGGATGTCAGCGTTTCCGGGGCGGCCGTCATGAAGTCGGAAACGGGCCGATCGAGGGCAGTTAAGTCGTCGGAGAGTTTGTTGAGTACGTCTCGTTCGGTAAACACCCCGACGAGTTCGTCGTCTTGTTCGACAAGCAGACAGCCGAATTTTCCGTCGACACATTTGGCGATGGCTTCTCGGACTGTTGTTACCGGAGAGACGCTGACGGGATCTTTGGGGCAGAGCACGCGGACGGAATGTCCGCTGATCGATTGCTCGAGGTCGCTACCGGCGGCATCGAATTCGACGAGCGGCTGTGCGCACGCTTCGCAACTTTCGACGCCGGGAATGTTATCGTGGCCGCAATCCGGACAGATCATAATAAAGTTCTCCGGTCAGCGAGTTCCATCGAATCAGTGTCGGGCCGGCGGATGCCGCAGAGCCTTTACTCGACGGTCCACGTGTCTCCTGTATTGAATAACGCTTCCAAGTCGCCGTCGCCTTTTTCGTCGATCACATCCTGGATTTGCTTGTTGACATCCTGGTCGTACACGGGGCGCGGCACATTGCGGAAGACGCCCATCGGTTCGGGGAATTCGGGGTGTCGCATGCGGGCCAGCATGAACGCGAGGCTTGGCTCGGGGGCGGCTTCGTCGTGGAAGAGCAAATCGTCTTCGGTGACGCCGTTGCCCAGTTCGACGACTTCCGGCCGATTGCCCTCGTTGACGCGGATGCCTTTGTCTCGGTTCTTGCCGAAGATCAACGGTTTGCCGTGTTCGAGATAGACGACGTTGTCTTCCTTGACATCTTTCTTCGTGGCGTACTCGAACGCTCCGGAGTTGAAGACGTTGCAATCCTGGTAGACCTCGACGAACGATGTTCCCTCATGCCGGGCGGCTCGTTCGAGGACCGACGTGAGGTGTTTGATGTCGACATCGACGGCACGCGCGGCGAAGGAGGCTTCCGAACCGATCGCGACGCAGAGCGGAGTGAGCGGATTATCGAGCGATCCATACGGCGTACTTTTCGTGCGGGCACCTGGTGGGCTGGTTGGGGAGTATTGCCCCTTGGTCAGGCCGTAAATCTGGTTGTTGAACAGGATAATGTTAAAGTCGATGTTGCGGCGGATGGCGTGCATCAAGTGGTTTCCGCCGATGGAGAGGGAATCTCCGTCGCCAGTAATGACCCACACCTGCATTTCGGGACTGGCCAGTTTCACGCCAGTGGCAATGGCGGGGGCGCGGCCGTGGATTCCGTGAAATCCGTAGGTTTCCATGTAATAGGGAAACCGACTCGAACAACCAATGCCCGAGATGAAAGCGAACTTTTCTTTGGGGATTCCCAGCGTGGGAAGCACCTTTTTCATCTGGGCCAGAATGGAATAGTCGCCGCAACGAGGGCACCAGCGAATTTCCTGATCGCTGGCGAAATCCTTGGCGGTGAGTACGGGGAGATCGACGCTCATTGCGATAACTCGGTTGCTTGATGATCTGTGTGAAGGGGGAATTCAGTCTGCCAGAAGTTCGGTGATTTTGTCAGCGATTTCGCCGACCAGGAACGGTTTGCCCATCACCTTGTTCAGGCCGACGGCATCGACGAGGAATTCGCCTCGTAAAATGAAGCGAAGCTGCCCGTTGTTTAATTCGGGGATCAAGACCTTGTCGTAACTGGAGAGTAAGTCCCCGAGGTTTTGCGGGAACGGGTTCAGATAACGCAGGTGGGCGTGGGCGACCGGTTGCCCGTTGGCGATGAACCGGCGAACGGCGGTTCGCACGGCACCGTATGTTCCGCCCCAACTGACCACAAGCAATTTGCCCGACTCGGGACCTTCCACCGTTTGCTCGGGGATGTGATTGGCGATGCCGGCAATTTTTGCGGCTCGCGTGTCGGTCATGTGCTGGTGGTTTTCGGGCGAGTATTCGACGTTCCCGGTGACGTCGGCCTTTTCCAGCCCGCCGACACGGTGTTCCAATCCGGGGGTTCCCATCAACGCCCAAGGCCGCACGAGACGGTCATCGCGACGATACGGCTCGTATTCCGTTGAACCATCCGTCGCTTCAGGATGCCGTACGTTGATGGGTTTCAGATCGGAGACATCGGGAATGCGCCAGGGTTCCGCACCGTTGCCGATGTAGCCGTCGGAGAGCAGAACGACAGGCGTCATGAACTCAACGGCGATTCGCAACGCTTCCTGCGCGACATCGAAGCAATCACCGGGTGTTGCGGCTGCGATGATGGGCATGGGGCTTTCGCCGTTGCGACCGTACATCGAGAGGAGCAGGTCGGATTGTTCCGTTTTGGTCGGCAGGCCGGTACTTGGTCCGCCACGTTGGACGTTGATGATCACCATGGGCAGTTCGGTAATCATTCCCAGGCCCATGGCCTCGCCTTTGAGGCAAATGCCCGGACCGCTGCTGGATGTCACGGCCAACTGGCCGGCAAACGCAGCTCCGACAGTGGCCGACATCGCGGCGATTTCGTCTTCAGCCTGAAATGTCTTGACGCCGAAGTTCTTCAGTTTTGAGAGTTCGTGTAGAATGTCGCTGGCCGGGGTTATGGGGTAACCCGAGAACACCAACATCTTCTTGGCAAGCTTGGCAGCCGTTGCCAGCCCGAACGCCAGTGCCTCGTTACCGGTGATCTTGCGGTATCTTCCGGCAGGGAGTTTGGCCTTGCCGACCTTGTAATGCACGGTGAACGATTGAGTGGAATCGCCGTAATTGCGTCCCGCCTTCAGCGCGCGAATGTTGGCCTCGCAGATCTCGGGTCTCCTGCCGAACTTGTCCTGCACCCATTTTTCGGTCGGTGTGGGATCGCGATCGTAGAGCCAGTAGACCAATCCCAGCGCGAAGAAGTTCTTGGACCGTTCGGCCTCTTTGTTTGTCAGCCCGAGGCCTTCGACCGCGTCGCGTGTCAGGCGGGTCATGGGAACCGAATGCAATTGGTAGGCGGCCAGCTCGTCGTCGCTGGTTAAGGGGTTCTCGGCGTAACCCGCCTTGGCCAAGTTGCCTTTGGTGAAGGCATCTTCATTGACGATCAACGTCCCACCGCGTTGCAGGTCGGCGACATTCGTCTTGAGGGCTGCCGGGTTCATGGCAACAAGCGTGTTGACTTCATCGCCGGGCGTGAAGATGTCTTCGCTTGAAAAATGCAGCTGGAAGCCGCTCACACCGCTGAGTGATCCGGCTGGTGCGCGGATCTCGGCGGGGAAGTCGGGCAGCGTGCTGACATCATTGCCAAACACGGCCGAGACATTGGTGAATTGCGTTCCCGCGAGCTGCATGCCGTCACCGCTGTCACCGCAAAATCGGATGACAACGGTATCGACCTGTTCTTGCTTCTTCTCGTGAGCGGGTTCAGTGGCCGCTACTTCAGTGGATGACATCGGTCATCGACTCCTCGGAGATGGACGGCATACTGGAAGGAACTTGCGGTAGGGCAATGACTCGGCAGGAGGGTTCCGCAACGAAGGCTGTGTGTGTGTTCGAGATGTTCGTCATATTCGTCGGGCGTCACGCACCCTCGCGGTTCTTGGCTGTCAATTGGGCGTGCGATGCCTGGTTGTAGATGGCGGCCGGGAAGTATTCGACCAGAAAATGGACGACTGTTTTCACGTCGACAATTCCGACAGGCATGCCTTCGGAATCGACAATCGGCAATCGCCGGTAACTACCCTCGTCCATCAGTCGAACCGCTTCGAGTAGCGAATCGCCGGTGGTCAAGGTTTGTGGGTTGGCAGACATCACATCGGCCAGCGGCGTTGAGAGGTCTTCGCTACTACCGATGCAACGGAGCAGGTCGCGTTCGGTGAAGATTCCGACCAGCCGATCACCCTGGCAAACGAACAGGCTGCCGTGGCTGGTTTCGCGCATTCTCTCCGCAGCCGATGCGACGGTGTCCGACGGCTCGAGCGTCGGACGTTCCGTCAGCGTCAACTCGCCGACAGGCGTTTGTTCGAGAATGCTCCGTAACTCCACGCGACGCACCTTACTTTAGGGGCTGCCCAGGTTAAGCCGATCGAGGCTCTTCCTCATCTATCGAACGAGTACCAACCACGACACGATCCGAATTCGTCACATCGTGTCGAACCGGATTGAAACCAGTGATTCGCCCACCCCACGTAGAATGCACGAACCAACCATCTCCTACGATCGGTATTCTTACACCTCTAGCGTATGAAGAAAAGTCTCCCTTGGCCGAAACGCCCCGGTTTCGGACGATTTTACCAAGTTGTTCGGCTAATTCGTTGCCTCGGTCCCCCGTCGAGCGAGCAATGCTGGAGTGGCCAGCCCGGCTCGTCTTGCCGGATCCGCCCCGATTTGGGATAAATCCGCCCTCCGAATCTCCCATTCTCATGGCGATCACCCGCCGGGAACGGAATTCTCGTTTTCTGTAAGGTTCCCCAATGCGGTCCGCAGCACCGTCGAAACAGCTCGTCACGCTGTTACAAGAGCTGGGCCTGTGCGGGCCGAGCGACTTTCGACGTTGTCGCCAGCATGTGGCACAGCTTTCTCGCGACCTGCCCCCGTTCGATTCGGTCTGGATCGACTCACTATTACAACTGGGCCGGCTCTCGCCCTACCAGGCCCGCATGATCGAAGCCGGCCAAGGCGATTCGCTGCGGGTCGGCCCGTGCCTGCTGATCGAACCATTAGGCAACGGGCGAAATGCACGCACGTACCTCGCCCGTCAGGTGGCCGGTCGAGAGCGTTGCGTGTTGAAAGTTCTCAGCCCGAGTGACGAGCCGACCAACGGCATGACGTCCGATTTGAAAGCAACCTGTAATCAGCTGCGCAGTAAGCCGAACCGCAAGGTCATCGGTCCGCAGGCAGTCCAGGTACGAGATGGGCAAATCGTGCTGGTGAGCCGGTACGTTGAAGGGCCACATCTGGGCGACCTACTCATTCGCCGCGGCCGATTTCCTGCCGACGTGGTCACCGAGATCGCGTGTCAGGTCATCCAGGCTTTGGCATCGTTGCAGACAAGAAATGTCGTGCATGGCGACCTTGGTTTGCGGAATGTGCGAGTGACGGCCGACGGAACCGTGGTGCTTGTCGATGCGGGCATCGAGCCAGCCACAACACGCGAGATCACGTTTCAACCCGACATGCCACCCGAACGGTACGACGGCATTGCTCCCGAACGCATTGGCACCGGCGCGTCGGCCACGTTGGCTTCGGATCTTTATGGGTTGGGCTATTTTCTCTGGATGCTGCTGGCGGGCCGGTCGCCGTTTCCGACAGGAGACCCCCTTGCCAAATTGGCCGCCCAGCAAGCCAAGCCGGTGGGTGACGTTCGCGAATGGGCACCCGAAACGCCCGACGACTTGGCTCTGTTGGTCGCCGCGTTGACCGATCACGAACCGGCTCGCCGTATTACCGCCTTCGAGAAATGGCAAGCAATCGCCGCGCGACATGGGTATCGAGGCCGGTCACAATTAAAACAACTGCTCGCCTCGGCTGGCACCGTCACGCCGCGTCTGCCCACGGCATCCACAGGAACATTCCCCGGCCGCTGGACGATCGTCACCACGCTGCTGTTCGTGCTCTCCGGAGCAACCTTATCCCTGATGGAACGCGGCGCACGAACCCAAATTCTCGGCATGGCGGCGGGTGTCTCAAACGACATCGGCCGCACGGCAGCGAGTTGGTTCGATGGTTCAAAATCAAAAGACGAGTCATCAACTGATGCAAAGACCACTGCGTCACCCCGCTTACTCCCGCTCCCCGCTCCCGATGCACAGGGCGTCATCCGTTTAACGGGTGAAGACCCTTACGATGTCGCCGAGATCAACGCGGTCGGGCATCTCACGATTCTGGGTGATGCACAACGTCTTCCCCTGATTGTTGTCGGCGATGAACCTCTTGTCTTGCAGGCGTCGCGCGTCACGCTGCGAAATGTGCGTGTCCGTTTTGAAGCCGCCAAAACCTCGCCTCAATCGCGCACCGCGTTGCAGGTGCGCTCGCATGAGTTCGCCGTCGTGGGGTGCGCGTTCTCCGACGAGACCGACACCAGACAGTCAATCGACCAGGCAATCGATCAGCCAAACTCCGGCGCACGTTCGTTCCTGACCTGGCAGCCGATCGACCCCAAGGGAAGTGTGGCCGACGCGATCGTCCTGCGGGACAGCACCTTCCACGGACGTCACGACACCCTCTCGCTGCGCCAAGCACCCGGCCGTGTGGCCATCACGAATTGCCTGCACCTCGGCGGCATGTCGACTGTCGCGTTGTCCAACCAGGCGACCATCACCCGCCCGCTGCACATTTCCTGCGAAGGCCTCACGCTCCGCGCGGCTCAATCATTAATTCGCCTGCCGGACTCCATCCGCAACAGCAGCACGGAATCGATCCTCATCGAAGCCAACAGCAGCGTGTTCGATTTGGCCAGCGAACAGTCAGCCCTGTTCGTCGTCTCTGGTAGAGATACGACCCCGTTCGACACCACCGTCGTCGCACTCACCGGCGACGGATCCCTGGCCCGAGCCGACCTGATCGTCGCCCGCCAGATCAATCCCACCACCCGCCGCACAACGGTTCTCGAAACGGGTTTCACCGTCGAAGGCATCGTCGCCGAACCGTTCACATTCGCCGGGCCGGTCTCACCACGGCCGGAAGATTCGTCACTCACATCTTATACCGGCCCCCGTCGCGGTGGGCGGTTGCCGGGTATTGATGCTTCGCGATTGGCAGTAGAGTAGGCTGGCGTTGACCAACGGGAAACCCAGCAGTGCGACGCTAATTTCGTCAGCAGACGAACCGGCACATCAGCGCACGGGGAAGCCCGCGCACGAGGCCGACGTTCGACAGGTTGGCCGCGAAGAGCACAAGAGTCGCAGAGGAGGCCGGGTAACGCGTTGTCGTTTGAGATGACGTTCTGATTGTTGTTCCCAGCTTGTGGCATGCCACTCGAAAAAAAAGAGCGCACGGGGATCCCCCCGGCCGATACCGGCCGGAGCGCCCATCGGGCCGCAGCAATCCACCTCCAGCGAAGTCCATGGCCATTCGCAAGAGGTTTCCGGGATGCCTTGTGCCCTTACCCCATTCCGGGATGGTTGCGCGACGCGAACAAACCCCCGGCGAGCGGTGGGCGTCAGCCCACTGTTGTTTCCAAATTTAATGCCGCGTGCCGATGAAAATAACAGCCAGCTTACGCAGGCCGCTCGCCTCGAAGCGACGACACGGGCGCTCGTTGCAGTCCCGATATCACTGGTCATCAGAAGCCGGTTGAGATGGAAAACTTGCGGGCATTCGTGGAACGCGAGGTAGCATAAGTGTCTCATCTATTCACTCCACTGCCCGTGCAGTGCGCTCAACTTCCCTCTGGAAATTGTTGGGCGAAACGTCTGGATTTCAACCACAGCCCGAAAGATCATCACATGGCTGAGCGACCGCGTTACTGGGGCATTGATGTCATTGCAGCCTTCTATACTCTCGCAACCGTCTGGTCGGCGCTTGGGGTATGGTTGATTTGGTGGCTCGGACTCACTTTCAGTGTGAGTGGCCTCTTCGCAATCGTGATCACTCTGCTGTGCGGATTTTTTGCCGTCGGAGTCTTCCGGCGTTTCCGACGTGCGCGGATCATCCTGATGGTCACACTCGTTCTGGCGATCGTCGGTGACTGTTCCAGGGCCGTCTATTACTTACTGACTGATCCCAACACCATCGATGCGATCATGTTTCACCTTCCGATGAATGGGGTCCCCATGACTGCAGGGCGCGTTGCTCCTTTATCTCCGCCGAAAAGATGTGCGGAACACGTTCTACGGGATCCCCAATGATCCTATTTCGGTCGACGCCAGGAGATTGTCAAACAGACGTCTCTTTGGGGCCGCGGTTGCCGGAGTCTCCGCAGTTGTCATTCTCTACTTTCTGTTTGTTCGCGACCCAGGCAGCCAGTCAGCATATGTCGTCACAATACCTCACTCAAAGATATTGGCAAAAGCGGCTGCACGGGGGGGGGCATGGAGACATTACTGAACCGCATCATCGTCGTGCAGTCCGATGTGTCGAGATGGCACGGAGTGGTACCCGAAACAACCTATGCCATATGGTTACGTTGGTTGGTGGTCAAGGTGAAGAACAACAACCCCGACGGTATACCGACCTACTATTTCGTCGATCAGAAATTGAGGAAGGTTGTCGGACCTTGGTCGCCGGGAGAAGAGGTTCATTTGGAGACATTTGAGCCCGATTCCCGTTTCGTTGCGTTTGCCCGAAAGTCGTTCTCCAGAAACAGTTCGACGACCCGGCGAATTCATCACTTCAATCCTGCCACGGGCAAGGAGACAAAGTACGACATCCCAGAAGCTGAAAACTGGCAGGAGTGCATCTCCGCAGACGGCACGACGATGGCACTCGTCAGCGGCGGCAACGAATCTCATCTTCGGATTGAAATTCTCAACCTGAGCGATGGATCGACAAAGCGCGTCATCGAGTTTCCGGGGCGGACCACTCTGCCGTCCGATCGCAGGACGCGCGAAGGCTACGGCCGCGAGTGGGATCTGTCAGCAGACGGGCGATTCCTGATGCTGGCCAGCCGATGGACCGAGAACGAGAATTCGAATCGCATCGAATTCTGGGATACCACATCCGGCAAGCTCCACCATTTCACCGAAGAGGCACGCACGACCGGCTCAGTGCAGGGGGCGTTATGGTCCATTGTGTGTTGCCCCGACGGGAACGACGTTGCCGTCGCCTTCATCCAAGCCGGCAAGGTCGTACAGCAGCGCGTATTTGATCTTGCCCAAGGATCGTTTCGTGACGGATTCAACCCTTGGGAGGGGGTTACATGGAGCGGTCAGAAGAGTCGCGAATTCAATGTCAGGCATGTCGGAATGGACGGTCGCAATGTCTTGTGGATTCGTCATCCAATGCCTGAAGATCGACATGATTTCTTTGAGTGGGAGATTCGCGTCACCGATTTGAAAGGCAAGGTGCTTCGGGACTGGCGGAAGCTGACGGATAGTGTCGCCCGTCGGCTTGACGGTCGTCTGAACGCGCGCCTTGTTCCGGGGTCGACGGGCCTCGTCATCATGCACCCCGACGCGGCCCGACTCAGTTGGTACGATTGGAAGACTGACGAACTGAAAACGTTGGCGCGTACGCACAAGGCAGACAATGGAGTTGAATACTACGCGACGCAACATGGTCGAGTCAGTGTGCTCTACCGGGAAGAGAATTCAGATATCACCGTCAAGGTCTGGGAAGTGGGCGACTGACGCATTCCAATAGTAAGCGCCAGTAGCACACAACCTCACCCGGCGAGCCGGGCCAGTGATGGCCCTGGGTGACGTTCCCCGCGGTCACGCGGTCACGCGGTCACTCGTTTGCACGAACCAGCGGATTGACATCCGCCGCTCGCCTGTCACTACCGCTTCCATGTTCTCCAGCGACCAAACACCCAACGCTTGCCCAACAGCTCCGCCCCCGGTACGATCGAACCAATCAGGCGGGAACCCGGGTCCTTGTGGAGGAGCCGGGTTTCTGCGAATTCGCATGCGGCTCTTGTTCGATGACTTCGCCTTCCGCCGCGACGGCGGCCTCTTCACAGAAGTGGACCCGAAAGCACTTGCTGGGCCTCGAAGCCTTAAGTGCAAGCGAAATTACGTTGATTCTCGACCAGGCGGCCGAGTTCAAACGTTTGGCAGCCGAAGGCGAAAACAAACTCTCCGCACTCGCCGGCACGGTCGTCGCCAACTTGTTCTTCGAGCCTTCCACGCGAACCCGCACCAGTTTCAGTCTGGCTGCCAAACGGCTCAGTGCCGACACCATCGACTTCACCGCGTCCGGCAGCAGCCTGGTGAAAGGCGAGACGTTTATCGATACGGCTCGCAACATCGAGGCGATGGGCGTCTCGCAGGTTGTCGTGCGACATCGCACACCCGGTGCACCGCATTTGTTGGCGAAACATCTGAACGTCAGCGTGCTCAACGCGGGCGACGGCACCCACGAACATCCCACGCAGGCACTGCTCGACATCCTCACCATCCGCGAACGGCGCGGGTCGCTGAAAGGACAAACCGTCGCCCTCGTCGGCGACATCCGACACAGCCGCGTCGCCCGGTCGAACATCTGGGGGCTGACCAAATTGGGTGCGCGTGTCATCGTCTGCGGCCCGGCCACCCTCATTCCCAAACACATCACCGAACTGGGTGTCGAGGTCTCGCACGATTTCGACGCCATCCTCGGCGAGGTCGATTGCATCAACCTGCTCCGCATTCAATTCGAGCGGCAACGCGGCGCGTTCTTTCCCTCGATTCGCGAATACGCCCACCTGTTCGGCATGAACGGTGATCGCTTGCGGCGAGCGAAATCCGACGTGCTCATTCTCGCCCCCGGCCCGATCAATCGGGGTGTCGAACTCACACCCGAAGTGGCCGACGGCGAGCATTCGGCCATTCTCGACCAGGTCACCAACGGGCTGGCCATCCGCATGGCGTGCCTGTATCTGCTACACAACCGCGTTGACGCGATATCACCCGAGACCGATTCCGACTGACCTTTTCCATGACCAGCATTCTGATCCAAGGCGGACGCATCATCGATCCCGGTCGTGACATCGACCAGGTCGGCGATCTGTTGCTGCGCGACGGCCAGGTGGTGGGCATCGAAGAGGGTGGTCAGGCTGACGAAGTCATCGACGCGACCGGCCTCATTGTTTGTCCGGGTTTCGTCGAGCTGCACGCTTCGTTCCGGGAACCGGGTCTGGAAGAAGACGAAACGATCGAAACGGGAACCGCGGCGGCGATCGCGGGCGGCTTCACCAGCGTGGCTTGCCTGCCCGATACCGACCCGGCCATCGACAACCGCGCGGCCGCCGAGTTCATCCAGCTTCAAGCCGAACGAGCCGGGCATTGCCACGTCTTCCCGCTGGGGTCGGTCACGAAGAATCGCGATGGCGAGGAACTGGCGGAGATCGGTCAACTCGTCGAAGGGGGAGCGGTCGCGTTCACCGGTGCGAAGAAGCCGCTGGCCAACGCAGAGATCATGCGGCGGGCCCTCGAATACACGCGGATGTTCGACCGCCCGATCTTAGAGCATGCCCAGGTTCCCGAACTCGTCGAAAACGGCGTGATGCACGAAGGGTTCGTCTCGACTCTGCTCGGTTTGCGCGGCATGCCGGCGGCGGCCGAGGAGATTATGGTTTCGCGCGACATCGCACTGACCGAACTCACGGAAGGCCGCATGCACTTGATGTGTCTGTCGACCGCCGGAGCCGTCGAGCAAGTCCGTCGGGCGAAACAGCAGGGCTTGCGAGTCTCGGCCGACGTCACGCCGCATCATCTGGCACTCACCGACGAAGCGCTGCGAAGTTTCGACGCGAACTATAAGGTCGACCCGCCGCTGCGCACCCCAGAACATATCGACGCCCTGTTGGCCGGACTGGTCGACGGCACGATCGATGCCATTTCCTCGGATCATCAACCGTACGCGGCCGAGAAGAAGGCGCGCGAACTGGACGTCGTGCCGTTCGGTATTGTGGGGTTGGAAACGCTGCTGCCGATCTGCGTGCAAACGCTCATCGAACCGGGACATCTTGATTGGCCCGGCCTGATCGAAAAACTGACCGCCGGGCCGGCTCGTATTCTGGGAATCGACAAAGGTAGTTTGGCGGCCGAAACGGATGCGGATGTCACCCTGATCGACCCCGCAGCCGAGTGGACGATCGACCCGAAGGCCTTCCGATCGAAAGGCCGCAACACCCCGTTCGGCGGGAGAACGGTTCGCGGACGAATCCACACCGTGCTGGTCAACGGCGAAGTTCGTTACCGCCAGTGAGGCAGGCCGTGCCCGTTCCTTTCGTTATCATCGACGGCTACAACCTGATGCATGCCCTCGGCATGACGCGGAGTCGTTACCGGCCGGGAGAGTTCCATCGGTGCCGGCAACAGATGCTGCGTTACTTGGCCGACCATCTTACTTTGGCCGAGCGATCGCGCGCGACGATTGTGTTTGACGCCAAAGACGCTCCGCACGGTCGGCCCGACCATGCCATCTTCGAGGAAATGACAGTCCAGTTCTCACGCGAAACGGGAGACGCCGACGCGTTCATCGAGGAACTGATCGCCGCACATTCTGCACCGAAACAAATCCTGTTGGTTTCCAGCGATCATCGCTTGCAGAAGGCGATTCGCCACCGTCGTGGGCGGAGTACCGACAGCGATTTATTCGAGACGAAACTTGAATCACGCGGTTTGCTTGGTCTGCAGGAAATCGAAGACGCGAAGCATCCCGAACCGCCCGATCCAAAAATCACCGGGAAGTCTTCGGAAGAAGATGTTGAGGAATGGTTGAACATCTTCGGCGAAATTCCGGGGGCTGCGCAGGTCGAAGACGAGTTAACGCAATGGCAACGACGTGCGGATGAACTCACGGAGGAAGACATCGACGACCGCGACAAACGTTGGGACAAGTGATTGTTGCTCTAGGACAAGTTAAGGTGAACCGCGAAGGCATCTCAACGAAGAATAGGCCGCTGGCCTGCGGCGCGCTGACTTCGTACGCGGATTGTCGCGGATTTATTTAGTTTTTTTATCTGCGTCCATCTGCGGTTCCCTAACTTCCCTCCCTGATCCACATCGAAAGGCATTCTTATGCAGTTGGCTTTGTACGGGTCGATCGCCTGGCGTCATCCGTTGGG
>Ga0115002_10001487_pt1 | contig 32229 bp, 27 predicted proteins | sample ArcticOcean_MG_C_8_FD_89576 | JGI IMG/M metagenome (GOLD analysis project Ga0115002, IMG submission 89576) | Marine microbial communities from western Arctic Ocean - ArcticOcean_MG_CB11_86 | ecosystem: Environmental > Aquatic > Marine > Oceanic | place: Arctic Ocean: Canada Basin | collected... | reverse complement strand
TGCACGGAAAACTCGCATTTTCTTGCCGAAATGGGGCATCCCTGCACCGCACGGACTTAGCTGCCGGTTCGGAAGACCTGACTGGCTGGCACGTTCGCAAGACGCGTTTTGTATTCGTCCATCGTGTGCGGCCACTGGGTGACGATGAAGCCGCCCCGCGCCCGGTAGTAGCCACCACAATTGCCCTGCCACACGTCCACGGCCGCGAGGTCCTGTTGCAACGCGGTGTTGTAGGTCGCCTGGGTGTCAGGTGTGACTTCGAGCCACGTGTCACCCGTGCCATTGAGGTAGGCGATCTGGGTGATCGCAAATTCAACCTGATGTTCGATCATCTCCAGAATCGATCCGTTGTTGGTGTTCGGCCCGTACAACATGAAGAGGTTTGGAAAGCCCGATGTCGTTGTACCGAGGTGGGCCTGCGCGCCGTCTGCCCAGGCGTCATGAATCGACAGGCCGTCCCGGCCGTAGACGTCGATGCAGGAGAGATAGCGGGTGGTCTGAAAACCGGTTGCATAGATGATGGTGTCGACTTCTGTCGTTTCACCGGCGGCGGTGACACCCGTTTCGGTAATCGCATCGACACCGTCTGATACCAGTGTGACATTTTCCAGGTTGAACACCGGATAGTACAGATTCGATGAAAGCGGTCGGCGGCAGCCGAAATCCATGGATGGTGTCATGCGCGCCCGCACATCCGGGTCAGTCACGACCTCGAGATTCTCCCGACCTCGATCCTCGGCCAGCTTCAGGGCCGGTTTGTTCGAGAATGTGATGAAGCCTTCGAGCCCTTCACGGATTTCATTGCGTTGTGCGGCGGCGGCCTCATCGTCGGTGACGAAGCGGTGGATTTGCTCTTCGGTGAACGGGTCGTCGGCCTTTGGAAGTACCCATTGCGGGCGCCGTTGATAGACCGTGAGATGGGCGACGTTATCCACGATTTCAGGGATCATCTGCACTGCGCTCGCGGCAGAACCGATGACGGCGACGCGCTCCCCCGACAGATCGTGACCGTCCTTCCAGTCGCCGGTATGAAATGCTGTTCCCGCGAAGGTGTCGATGCCCGGCACGTCGGGATAATTGAGTTTGGTAAACATGCCAACGCCGCTGATGAGGAACCGTGACGTCATCAACGTGCCATCGCCAAGCAAGAGTTGCCAGCGGTTCTCGTCATCCTGCCAGCGGGCCTCAACCACTTCGGCGCCGAGGCGCACGTAGGGTGCGATCTGGTACTTGTCTACGACGCCGCGCATATACGCCAGAATCTCTGGCTGGCGCGCATAGGGGCGGCTCCAGTCCCGCTTCGGTTCGAAGGAGAACGAGTAGAGGTGTGACGGCACATCGCATTCCGCCCCGGGATACCGATTATTCCACCAGGTGCCGCCGAGGCCGCCCGCGCGTTCGAGGACCACGAAATCTGTGATGCCGGCCTCTATCAGCTTGATACTGGTGCAGATCCCGCCGGGACCAGCGCCGATGACGATGACTTCATGGTGTTGTTGGTCGTTCATGCTAACTCCGGGGACTGCGGGCAGACGAGTATACCTTCACCCGCCGCATTGGCGGATGACCTCGAATCGGACTGAGTCCTGTCGTTTGTGGGGCGGCGCTTCCAGCACAAGTCGAGGCAGGCGTGTCGACCAGGGCAGACAGGTGCGACGGCATTTGGTTCAATGGTGGCACTTCCGGATCAACACAAGGACTCGCTTGGCCTTACACCACGATGCGTTTCCCGAGATAGACCGCGACCTGCGTTTTTTTCCGCTGGGCGTCGAGTCGCCCTCTGTGTTGACGCGCACTCAGATCGATCAATATAACGCCCAGGGTTACCTCGCCCCGATTCGGGTCTTCGACCCCACAGAGATGAAAACGATCCGCGATTACGTTGACGACCTGCTCGATCGGGCGATGGCCGCCGGGTGGGGCAATTACGAGCTGATCGACTGGCACAATCACTGCGAAGGGCTCTATGAACTCGTTACCCATGCGCGGGTGCTTGACGTCATCGGCGATCTGCTCGGCGAGACGTTGATCCTGCGGCGGTGCCACCTCTTTGCCAAGTTGCCGCATGATGGCATGCGCGTTTCCTGGCATCAGGATGCAAGCTAGTGGCCGCTCAGCCCCAGCAAGGTGGTCTCCGGCTGGCTCGCGATCGACGATTCTGATGACGCGAATGGCGCGATGCAGGTTCGGCCGGGTTCGCACCTCGCAGCCCAGGTGCCGTTCGCGGACAGCGATCCGGATGAACGGAACGTGCTGAACCAGACCGTGCCAAATCCGGACGATTACGGAACGGCGAAGTCGCTGATCCTTAAGGCAGGCGAGATGTCGTTGCACAGTGACTGGACGTTGCACGGTTCCGAACCGAATAGTTCCGACCGGCGACGTTGCGGTCTTGCCATGCGTTTTCTGTCGTCTGATGTCCGGGCCTTCAACGGTTGGAATGAAGACTCTGTCATCTGCCGCGGGCACGACGAGTCTGGGCACTGGGCCAACAATCCGCGCCCCGCGGGCGACTCGATTCCGGCGCGACCACCGCGTTGAACTGACGTTTGCAGGCCACGTTTGCAGACCAAGAGCGTGGGTTAGCCCGGGCCGTGCCCATAGGCGCTTGTACCGCGCACTGTCAGCACTTGTGATCGCATTCCGTCGATCCTCTGCCGATGGCCCCGTGCCAGATCAGCTTGCGAGATCCCCTCTGTTGCAGTCGACCCGCGATCTTCGACCGATTCCAGTTGAAACGCCCCTCTTTACCACAAGAGCACGACTCGGGCGTCAATGAAGGAATGAGCGAGGCCGAGTGACGGGCGACCCTCGATGGTGCCGGTACTGCACAAATGGTTCTGCATAAATGATGGAGATCGAGGGAAAGAAAATGGACGCGTGAACCTGCACACCCCGAAGGCGTGACTAAGCTCATAGGAACGGCTGGAAAGCTGGAAGTGTCAGCCGCAAAACAGAACGCTCGATTCTGTGCGAGGTTCCTGGGAAGGGGGGTCTCCTGACACCGGCGAGAGGGGATCGAGATGACACAGTTAACTGCATGGCTAAGTGCGGCGTTGCTTGCGCGAGGTCGCGACCCCGATGTGCCGGACGACGGGCACGGACGCAGGGCCTATGAGCACGTGGTTCCGCTTGCCTTCCTGGGTGTCTATTGCCTCATCTGCGTGGGGCTACTCGTCGAGTGATCGGCTGCGTTCGGGCAAGACGCCCGCCAAACCACACACCCCGTGACTCTCCTCTCATCAGAAGTTAAGCGTAAGAGGCCATTCATCAGAGGCGATTCATCAGAGGCCGTGCGTTAGACTATGGGCGAAAACCGAGCGCCCTCGGACCCAATTGATCCGCCTGATTCACCAGGTTATATGCCAGCTTGATCCAGTCGCAGATGTACTTGCGCGTATCCCGGGGATCGATCATCTCTTCGAGCTGAAACTTGTTAAGGGGCCCAACCGGGCCGCGTGCGCTTTCAATGCGTGCCTCAATCTCCGCGCGCAACGCCGCCGGGTCGTCAGCCTCCGCTAGCTGGCGCTTATACGCCGCTTCGATGCCGCCCTCGGGCGGGATTCCGCCTGCATCCGCTGCCGGCCACGCCACGCGCATGGACGGCCGGGATCGCGGGGTTGCGTAATTGTTGCCCGCCACGCCGAAGCTTCGGCGCATCAAGACCGTGAAGACGGGCACGTTCATCTGAGCAAACGCGACCATCCACTCGCCGCCCTTGCGGATCGTGCCGGCGATCTCGTGCTCAAGTCCCACCGCAAAGCCAGGATTGTCGATGAGGTTAAGCACCGGTATGTGAAAGAGGTCGCAGACGTCGAGATGCCGTTTGAGCTTGTCGCAACCGTCGGCCGTCAACGCGCCGCCATTGACGTGTTGGCTGTCGGATCCAATGACGCCTACCGGATGCCCATTGAAACGGACAAAACCGGTGATCTGATCAGTGCCCCACAGGGACCCGACCTCGAAAAAGGAGTCCTTGTCGGCGACGAGGCGAATCGCACGCCGCATGTCAAAGGTCGTGATCCGTTTCCGGGGGATGAGCGTAAAGAGCTCCTCTTCCCGGCGATCAACCGGGTCGCTGCAGGCGGCAACTGGCGGCGCTTCGAACACGCTGGATGGCAGGTACGACAAAAATCGCCGGGTCATGTCGGCCGCCTCTTCCTCGCTCTCGGCGAGGTTGTCCACCGACCCGTTGGTGCAGTGGATATGCCAGCCGCCCAGGTCTTCCTTGGTGATGTCATAGCCCATCGCGTGGGACACGATCGGCGGGCCGGCGACAAAGAGCTGTGACATGTCCCGGACCATCACCGAGAAGTGTCCGAGCACGGCCTTGGCGGCACCGATGCCGACGACGCTGCCGAGCAGCATGTTGACCACGGGAACGGTCGTCAATTGCTCGGCGTACATGTTGCTGCCGAGGTGTCCCGGCAGGAATGAGCCACCGCCACCAGCAACCCGGGGCCTGCCGGCCTTGATTGCGCCAGAGCTTTCCTGAGCGCTGCTGTCCCCGGTCTTTTTCTGCGCCGGGACCATGGCAGCCACACTGCCGCCGCCGGAGGATCCGTCCAGCATACGCACCGACGGGATGCGCATTTCGATCGCAAGCCGGTCGAGATAGCCGCTTTTGGCGCCGATAGCGCCGTCGGCGTGACCACCGCGGGACGTGAAGTCGTCAGCGCAGACGATCGTGGTGCGCCCGGCAACATCGCCCCACCCGCCGACCGAGTTTGCTGGCGTGAACGCTTCAATGTCGCCGTACTCGTTGTAGCTGGTAAATCCGGCCGCGCTGCCGACCTCGCGGAACGAGCCGTCGTCGAGCAGCATGAAGATGCGTTCGCGGCAATTGAGTTTGCCGCGGCTGCGTTGGCGCACGACCCCGGGCTCGTCCGAGGTGGGCGCAAGGCGTGCTTCCGCCAGTTTCCTGAGTGCAGCGACCTCTTCGAGAACCGGCGCCCAGGTCTGCTCGCCGGATGGAGTGGCGTCTGCGGCGTCCTTGCTGGGCGCGATCAGCGCGACGACCTGGTCAGCCGCCACATTGTCACCGGCGGCGAGATCGGCGACGGCAAGGACCGTGCCGCTGGTGGGTGCCATAATCATGGACTCCATCTTCATGGCGCTGATAACCATGATCGTGTCACCCGTCTGCACGGTCTTGCCGGGTTCAACCATGACGTCGACGACGGCACCTGCCATCGGGCTTTCGACGCCTCGTTGTCCGTCCGGAACGTCGAGTGAGGGTAGCGTCGGCACGGCGAACGTCTGTTTGACCGAAACGGGGCCCTTCGGTACCTGCTGTTCCAACAGGCTGAGCGCTTCGCTCGGGGTGGCGTCGCCTGCCATCGCCGATGGATCTTCGGCAAGGAGCGACGTTCTGGCGTCTCCCTTTTGAACATCCGCGTGCGCGAGGATACTTCGTAGCTGCGGCAGATTGGTTGCAAGACCGCTGATGTGGAATTCCGCGAGCGCGCGCTGGGTGCGCGCAACCGCGGACTCGTAACTGCCGGAGCCATTGGATGAGCAAATCAGCTTGCCGAGCAAGGGGTCGAATTGGGGCGGTGGCGAGTAGCCCTGATAGCCCGCAGCGTCGACGCGCACGCCAGCGCCCGAGGGTTCCTTGTATGCCGTGAGCGTACCGGTGCCCTGGGCGCTGATGCGGGTCTGCACGGCGTAACCGCGGGTCGTGATCGCTTGCTGGTCGCCGAGTCCGAGGTCCGTGAGGCTCGCGCCTGCTGCGATCTGAAACTGGGCTTCAACCAGATCAACGCCGGTGACCTGCTCGGTCACGGTGTGCTCAACCTGGATGCGGGGATTACATTCAATGAAGTAATACGCGCCGGTCTCAGGCTCGACTAGAAATTCCACAGTGCCGGCGTTGGCGTAGCTCGCAGCGCCCACAAGGCGTAGGGCGTCATCGAGGATGCGCTCGCGCAGAGCGGCGTCCAGGCCCGGTGCTGGGGCGATCTCGACGACTTTTTGGTTGCGCAACTGCACTGAACAGTCTCGCTCGAACAGATGGATTGCGTTGCCGCTGCCATCGGCGAGCACCTGAACTTCGATGTGGCGGGGACGTTTGAGCAGCCTCTCGATGAAGATGTCGCCGTTGCCGAACGCGGCCGTCGCCTCACTCGCGCAGCGGGCGAATGCCTCGGCGATTTCCGCCTGAGACTCCACCGCACGCATGCCGCGTCCGCCACCACCTGCTGCCGCTTTCAGCATCACCGGGTAGCCGATCTCGCTCGCCGTTGTCTCGGCATCGGTGCTACTCGAAAGCGCAGACGCACTGCCGGGAATGACCGGTATCTCAAGGGACTTAGCCAGCTCGCGTGCCTGGACCTTGTCGCCGAAGAGCGCGAGGGCGTCAGGCGAAGGACCGATGAAGATGATGCCGCGTTCCTGGCAGCGGCGGGCAAATTCTGCGTTCTCGGACAGAAACCCGTAGCCGGGGTGCACGCAGTCGCAGCCGGTCTCGACCGCGACCGCGACCATGGCGTCGATATCAAGATAGGCGTTGACGGCATCTGCACCTGATCCGATCTCGCGCGACTCGGTTGCGAACCGTGGATGCAGGGCCAGATTGTCGACGGGCGCATATACGCCGACCGACTCCATGCCTAACGCTGCGGCCGCGCGGGCGATGCGAATCGCAATCTCGCCGCGGTTGGCGATCAGTACCCTTTTCAATTGCACGCTGTTGCCTCCTTGAGACTTGTCTCCGTCATTTTCCGGCCGATCAAGGCGGGTGACGCTTGTTAGTTGTGTCTTGCCGTTCGCTTCTTGCTGTTAGTCGCTTGCCGTTGGTCGCTTTGGGGGCCCTGCAGTGAGGGTCGTTGCGAAACGTGTCTTGTCCGCCGGATTCCCGAGAGGCACGGAGGTTGAATCAGGGCCGCTCAGAAGTCCAGCGGGCCGCGCAGCCAGCCACCGCCCGCAGTGGCGGGGGCCAATGGCAATGCCCGTTTGTGCAGCAGAGTTTGCCGGTTAGGTGCGGCGACAAGGCCGGACACGATGCACTCGCTCGCGTGACCATCGCCGTAGGGGTTTGTCATCCCGGCCAGAGTATCGATGAAGTCCTGGGACAGGGCTCGTCTGATGGCAGTCCGGATCGTGTCCGCTTGTGCTGGCGCGTGAATAACGTTGCGGGCGCGGGTCCTGCCAGCCTGACGCCGCCCGACATCGACCGTTGGCAGTGCGAGACTGGCGGTTTCCATGATGCCGCTCGATGAGTTGCCGATCATGACGTCTGCGGCCCCGAGCAACGCCCAGTAAGTCAGGTGATCGAGATTGACGAAGAGCCGGGCATTGGGATGGTGGTTGCAGAATGCGCGGGTCGCGTTTGCTATCCGCGAGTAGCCGTCGTCGGCGTTGGGGAAACAAAAGACGAGTTGTCCGGCGAAGTCTTCGAGCGCCCGCAGGGTGGCGTCGGCATCGGCGACCGTGTCGTTCTCAAGGGTGACGGGGTGCAGGGCGACGATGGCGAGGGGCGGCGACAGCCCGCCGATGCGTTCCGCAATAATTGCACGCGAGGGGAGCGCACTGCGCCGCAGATGATCGAGTGACGGGGCGCCGGCGACGGTGACCCGCCACGACTCTTCGCCCATCGCGAGTACGCGCTCCCGGGCCTCCCGCGTGGGTGTGAAGTGTAAGTGTGCCATCTTGGTGAGCGCGTTTCGCACCGCATCGTCGACCGCGCCCTCGCTGATGTCGCCACCTTCGATGTGAGCGATTGGAATCCGCATTGCGAGAGCTGCGGATGCCGGAGCCAGCATCTCGTAGCGGTCGGCGATGATCAGAAGGATGTCCGGCTGAAGCTGCGTCAAGATCGGCGTGAGTCCCGACGTGAGGTTGCCTATCGTGTTTGCCATCCCGGCACCTGAGTCTTCGGGATCAAGACATTCGAGGCGCGCACTGATGCTGAACCCGTCGGCCTCGATCAGGTCTGCGGTCTGGCCGAAGGTGTCGTGCAAGTGAGCACCGGCGACGATGAGTTGCAGATCGAGGTCCGGAGCGCTGTCGATCTCGCGCATTGGCCAGAAGAGATGGCCGTATTCCGCGCGCGAGGTCGTGATGACGGCGATTTTGCGAGGGGTGGTCATGCGGGCGCAGTTGTTTCGTCGGGCTGCAAGTCTACAAGACCGGCGGGCTCCCGTGCGGCGAGCTCCCTTTGCAGGTTCTGATTCGCGGTGACGTGAACTTTGGACACGCCTGCCTGTCTCACGAGAGCAAGCGACACGGGTGGACAACGGACGCCCATGGGTGAAACTGGTAGTGGGTCGTTGCTGCCGATCGGTTTTTCAGTCCGCCCATTTGTAGTACCGTCCGTCCGTGCCTCTGTCGTCCCGTGTCAGACGGGTTTAGCTCCCGTGTCACCTCGCGTGCAGATTCAACCGTGTGTAAGTTCAGACATCGACAAGACAACAATAAGGAATCCCCTTGAAGCAACTTCGATTGGTGGCATTTGCGACGGCCCTCACCGCAATGACGGCCCTCACCGAACTGCCGGCGTCCGCCGCAGAATCCAATTGTGGCGAGCTGCCGGCCTCGCAGCAGGCGATGTGCTGGATGGTGATGAGCTGCTCGGCTATTGACGAGGCCGACCGACGTCAGGATTGCTTTCGCACTGCGATGGAGCGGGAGGTAACGCCCGCGGAGCGAGCCCGCCGCGACAAAGACGTGGAGCAACAAGCGGTCGTCACCCGGTCACGGCGTGAGTCAGAAGCGCGTACGCGTGCTGCGGCCGAAGTTGCGCCCGAAGTTGCGGAAGAACAAGAGGTCGTCGTTACGGCTGACGGCAGGGGTGCTGGGGAGGAGGAAGAACCGGGCTTTCTGAAGCGACTGTTAACGCGTGAAGACAAGGACGCGGACAAATCGGCAAAAGATGATGACGATGACAAGCCGGGGATGATCAGCCGGATTCTTGGGCGACAGTCCGGGACGCGTGCTGATGCCAAGTCACCGCCGGTCAAGGTTGCAACGATCAACACGTCGGCTGAGGTCAACTACGACCTGCCGGTGCGCTTTTCGGGTTCTGTGACGGCCTCACGGATGCTGATGCTGGGCGGTCAGCTCATCGTGATTGACGGCGTTTACCTGTATGAGCTTGATCGGGCAACGCATGCGGGGATTTCCGAGGGCGACGAGGTAGAAGTCGCCGAAAAGCGCTCGTTCTTTGGCAAACAGGTCCGCGTGAAAGGGCCCGCCAATCGGCCTGTCGACGGGCGTAGGATCGCCTGCGAGAAGGATGTCGTAGGCGCCAAGAGCCGGCGCAAGTGCAAAGTGCTTAACTCATCCTAGCTCGTTTCCGTCCCCCTTCTTGTTCACTGTTGCGTCCGGGTTCATGGACTGAGTCCCGGTCCATGACTGAGTCCAGGCCATGTCTTGAGTCGAGTTGGAGACCTCTGGACGATTTTGCAATCAATAATCGACTCACGCCCGCGCAGTGCCGAGCCGAAGCTCTCGGCTAAATCTCGCCGGGGCGTTCACACTTCGCTGCGGGCGCGCCTGGTGCTGATGACCCGGTCATTCATCACCCGTCGCGGGCGGCGTCAATTCGTCCGGCAACCACCATGCAGACCCGCGCGCGAAGGGTCGGTGAGGAAAGCGCCCGTCTTCAATGGCGGCAAGTAGCATCTCACTGTCTGGATGGTCGGCCTCAGCGCCGAGCAGTGACTTCGCCGCGTCGATGCGCCCGGCGCCGAAGTTCTGCGAACGCCAGGGTGATCCGCTGGTCACTTTCATCGCGTGCCTCCAGCAACGAGACCGCGGTCCTCCGTGCGCGCGCGGTCCGGAGCGTCGCGGCACATCGACGCGGCGCGGGCAGACACCAGATGCGCTTCGCCCCTGTCGGTTCTTTCCGCCAGCAACGACGACAGTGTTTCTCGTGCGGCTTCGCAGGCTCCGGGCCCGAGTTGTGCCAGTCCCAGCCAATAACGGGTGTATTCGTTGCCAGTGTCGTCCTCAGCCAGCGTCCGGTAAATGGCCGCAGCACCGGCATAATCTTCGGTACGCATCATCAACGCTGCAAGAAGAAGCCTTGCATCGACGCCGTTCGCAAGGTCGATCGCGTTTTGCAGCGCGGCCTTGGCCTCTGTTGGGTCCGGTGCCTGCTTCAGAAGGTCGGCCATCGTGTACCAGGCCCGCTCAACCGGGGGCGAGCGCAAGGGCCTCACGGATTTCGATGGCCGATTCGATGGATTTTCCCAATCGCTGGAGTGCCCGCGCCAGGGTCAGACGCAGGCCGGCATTGTCTGGTGCCAGGCGTACGGCATTGCGCCACGCGGTCAGCGCATCGTTCCGGTCTCCCCGCTCGCCCAGTTGGCTGCCTGCAGGAAGTGCGATGAAAAGAGGCTCTGCTCGGCAACAATGAGCAGAATCGGGTCTTCCACCAGCGGTTCGGCGTCATTGGCGCGCGCATCCCACTGCGCGGCGGCCCCGGCGTTGCCAAGTCGTCGCAGGACGCCGGCCCGCCGCGTTGCGATTCGACCCGCTTCGGGCGCCTTCAGCCAGGCGCGTTGGAGCAGTTGGTCCGCTTTTGACCACTCGTTGTTTGCGATCGCCGCATCCGCGAGCGCCGTCAGCGCTGAGGCGGACAGAGGGTCTGAAAACTGGACCAGTCTCAGGGCGTCGGTTGCGGCGCTCCGATCGCCCATTGCGAACAGAACCTGGCCAAGGCGATAGCGGGAGAGCAGGTAGGTGATCCCGGCTTCCAGAGGAATCTTGCGAAAGGACGCGGCGGCGTCAGCAAATTGCGCCTGTTCAACATGGGTGATGCCAAGCAGGTAGCGCACCCACGGCTGATCTCGCTGCACGAGTGACCGTCCCTACGCCCGGCGCGTCTCGTCGTGCATTTGCTGCGCGTGGCAGAGCATGCCGAGGTGGGCGTAGGCGGTGGCGCGTTCAAGTGGGCCCTGAAGTTCGCCGGATGCCTCGTCGAAGCTCTGCTGCGTCGCTGCCATCGCAGCCGCGATCTCTTGTGGGGCGTCGGCGGCGATCGTCAGTCGGGGCACAAGGGTGAGGAGTGTGAACGTGGCGGCGACGCAGAGCGTCTGTAACGCGTGGCGACGATGTCGCTGCATGTGATTTGAGTCCTGAGCGATGGATCTGCCCGATGGTATCGGCGTTCCGGTCGCCGGCCAAATGTATGGCGCGTCTGATGCGCGTCTGATGTGCGGTTGATGAGTGTGCCCTCGATCACTCGCGTGCGGAGCAGCCCTTCAGGATTGACCGTGGTTGGTCGCCCTTTCAAATTGCCGTCGTTTGAGCACGGCGAAGGCCGGCATGATGATAGAGAGCGCCCCATATGCCATGCCCGCGAACGCCACGAGCGGACCGTTGATCAACCCGGCAATGCCAGCGGATATGAGGCCCACGGTGGCAAGGATCGGCCAGGCTTGTGTCTCGCTGACGGTGGTAAAGCGCTCCTCGAATGACAGGGAGAGCAGCACGGCGCTGCGATCATCCATACCGAAGCGCCGGCTCTAGATGTGATGCGCGTACCAGAACATAGCGATCTGCGTGAAGCTCGCCGTAAACGCCGGGATGTTCTTGATCGGGGCGGTCAACTCCGCAAAGCTCGTTGGCTCGTGATCGAATGAGATCACGAGCATCGTCAGGGCAAATGCAAACGCCGCGTCAGTGAACGCATCGATGCGCTTGTTTGAGAGTCCGCGCAGTCGAAATCGATCTTCTGTCGGAAGCGCTGAGAGTTGCTCGTCTGTCCAAACACCGTGCTGAGGCATGGCACAAGACGGCCCCATATTGCCGGGTGGGTCAACCGCAACCGGCGCGCAAGATGCGCGCCTTATTAGCCCCGGTGTCCTGGTCGCATCGTTGGTCTTGTGGGACCGGATTGGGCTCGACAGTTGGGCGATAAAGTTAGGCTCGGCGGTAGGGTTCGACGATGTCGCGCCCCGGGCACCGGATGGTTTATTCTGGTCGCCATCGATTTGAGGAGCCGACGAATGAGCGATGCGTTCAGGCAGGAAGTACGGGATTGGCTGGAAACCAACTGCCCGCCGGCGGCGCGCGGTCGCGGCGACGTCATCACCATTGGCAGCAAGCGGCCGATGGCCGATGCGGCATTGCTGACATGGCGGCACGCGCTCGGGGAGCGCGGCTGGACGATTCCAACCTGGCCTCGTGAATACGGCGGCGGTGGACTGTCCGCAGACGAGACGGCGATTCTGCGTGAGGAACTCGCAGCGCTCAAAGCACGTGTGCCGATGGGTGGCATGGGCACATCGATGATTGGTCCGACGTTGCTCGAGTACGGCACCGAGGAGCAAAAGCTGCGGCACATTCCCTCGATCGCAATGGGCGACGTGGCCTGGTGTCAGGGCTACTCAGAACCCGGTGCGGGATCGGATCTGGCCAGTCTTCGTACCCGTGCGGTTGACATGGGCGACGTCTTCGAGATCGACGGCCAGAAGATCTGGACCTCCGGTGCACAGTTTGCGGACTGGATATTCATGCTCGTTCGCACCGACCCGGATGTGCCCAAGCACGATGGCATCAGCTTTGTGCTGATGGACATGAACCAGCCCGGCGTGACGGTGAAACCGATTCGGTTGATATCGGGTTCGTCGCCGTTTTGCGAGACCTTTTTTGACAATGCCATCGCGCGCAAGGACGACCTTGTGGGTCAGCTCAACCGTGGCTGGACCGTCGGCAAGCGGCTCCTGCAGTTCGAGCGTTCCGGGCAGGGCGGATTGGGTGGAGAGACGCGGCGCAAGCCGGCCAAACCGGTTCGAGACAAGCCCCGGAGTCTGTTTGCTGATACCGCCAAGCAATACGTGGGCGAGACCGCAGACGGCCGGATCAGCGAGCATGCGACTCGGAGCAAGGTGCTCGACTTCGACATGAATAGCCGCAGTTTTCAGCTAACGCAGCAGCGTGCGCGCGAGGAGAACACGTCCGGCAAGACGATGGGGGAGGCTACCTCGATCTTCAAATTCTATGGCGCAACGATGGCGCGGGACATGGCGGACTTTCGCGTCGAACTGATGGGCACCCAGGGCTTTGGCTGGGAAGGCGACGCGTTTTCGTCAGCCGAAATCGATGCGACGAGGGCGTTCTTGCACAGTCGCGCGATCACGATCTATGGCGGTACCAATGAGATCCAGATGAACATCGTCGCCAAGCGTGTTCTCGGTCTTCCGGACTAGGGCCGCCTGTTAGGGCTTGATCGGGGCCCCGGCACCCCTTTTGAGACGGTGTCGCATGCGCGCGGCCACGCTGTAACGCTCCATCGCTCCGTCCGACCAGGTGACATTCACGGTGACTGGATCGGGCCCGGCCGGTCCGAGGCCGAACGTGAGCGTGAGTGGCACCTGTGACAGGTAGCTCCTCCCGGGCATCACGGTCTGGACTTGCCTTGTACCGCTGTTTGCAACCTCCACGCGGGTACCGATGGCAGGTCCAATGGGCGATTCGATATCAATTTGGAGCCAAGCGTGGCCTTGCGCCTGATCATTGCGCAACAGCACGGCACGGCCGCCGGCGCTCGTGATGACGAGATCCGGGTCGCCGTCACCGTCGATGTCGCCGGCGCTAATGCCGCGTCCGACCAATCGCTGGTCTAGTCCGCCGGTTGCGACTAACGGTTGGAACACGCGGCTGCACCGCTGGCCGCAGTTCCAAAAAACCTGTGGCTTTTGCGCGTATTGCTGACTGGATTGCACCCGGTTAATTTCTGGCTCGACATGACCGTTGGCGGCAATGAGATCGAGCCTTCCGTCGAGGTCGAGATCAGTGAAGACGAGGCCGAAGGTCAGCGCCCGGCGACTTGTCGCACCGACGCCCGACACAATGGCGTCGTCGCTGAAGCCAGACTGACTGTCCGAGTTGGCATAGAACGATGTCATCTCATTCGCGAAGTTGCCGATGACGATGGCAAGAGAGCTATCATTTCGATAGTGCGCGGCGTCGATGCCCATGGCGCCGGTCGCAAGCCCGCTATTGTCGAATGCGAAACCGAGGTCAATGCCGGATTCGACGAAGGTGCCGTCTGTTTCATTGATAAAGAGAAAGTTGCGGACCGTGTCATTGGCAACCGCGAGATCGAGCCAGCCGTCCGCATTGACATCAATCGCCATGACCGCAAGGCCCTTGCCGACCGGCTGACCTGTCGTCCTGTTCTGTACCTGGATGCCAGCGGCGAGAGACACATCCACGAACCGACCGTCGTCATTGCGATATAGAATCGAGTCGGTGCCGGCAAAGTCCGTGGGTGGGCCGTAGGCGGGGCCGATACCCGAGAGCTGATAATCAACCCCGGCATTGATCTCGCGGGACCACGCGACATAGTTGGCCACGAAGAGATCAAGGTCGCCGTCCCGGTCATAGTCGAAGAACGCTGCGCTTGTGGACCAGGCATTCGGGTCGCCGGCCACACCGGCGGTTGTCGTCACATCGACGAAGCGCTCCCCCCGAACATTGTGCAGCAGGCGGTTCGCGCCCACTGCGGTGATCAGCACATCAACGTAGCCGTCGCGATCATAATCCCCGGTCGCAACGCCCATGCCGTACAGGGAGACATCCATGCCCGTGCGCTCGGATACGTCCTCAAAAGTGCCATCCCCGATATTTCGGTACAGCCGGGAGGTGGCCGCCGGACCTTGTGACGTGTGCCATGGCCAAGCGGCGGAATTAACAAACAGCAGATCCTGATCGTCGTCGTTGTCGTAGTCCAGAAACGCGACCCCCCCACCCATGGTCTCCGGCAGCAAGCGCTCGCCGTAAGCACCGTTTTCGTGTGTGAAATCGATCCCTGATGCTGTCGTGATATCTACGAACGGGATCGACGGCAAGTCGGCCGCTGCCTTCCACGGGGCAGGGCCGGTCGACACGGCGGGTACGATTCGCTCATCAACGGTCGCTGGCCTCATCAGGACATAGCCGCCAGCGATCAGGAGTGCCGCCACGCCAATCGCCGCGAGTGAGCCCCAAAGGGCGCGGCGGATGCGGGCTTCATCTGCGTCTTCAGTCATTGGTTTTGGCGCTTGTTTACGGCCGCTGCAGATCGTAGATCACAACGGCCTCGGCGGCTTGATCCGCCGCCGGATTCTTGCTGCGCGCGACAGCCACGGCACGATCGTGCGCATTGTCGTCAATTCGGTAGCTTCCATGCAGCGTTCGATGGTGCGATGCGCGCTCGGTCTGCCCAAGCCGTGTCAGCGCAAGGGTAAGTCCATGATGGGCACTCATGTTCTCGGGGTCCAGGGTGAGCGTGCGCTCGAAGGTGTCGACGGCGCTCTCAAGTTCTGTCCGCGCGGCGTTTTCATCGCGGGCAAGTTTAGAGCGCTCGAACAACGTCTGGCCCAGCAGATTGAGCACGCGATAGTCCTGGCTGAAGTCGAACCCGCGGGACTCGGCATCCACGAACTGGTTGGCGAGGATGGATTGAAGTCGGGTGGCGGCGGCATCGAGCTCGCCATTTTGAAGATCTACCTGGGCACTGAACCAGGCGACGGTCCACGGATAGGCGCCCCGCTCCGCCGCGTCGCGCAGCGCCGTTGCCGCCTCGTCGAGGCGCCCTTCGCGCAGGTACACGCGCGCCTGGTTGAGCGGCCCGTCGGCGCGTCCAAGCGCGGCAACCTCAGCGAATGCCGCTTCTGCCTGCCGCAGTTCACCGCGATCCGGCTTTCGCAGAAGACCGATGCCATAGTCATTCCAGCGCTGCCAGAGGGGGATGTCCGGCGTGGACGCGCGGACATGCTCGCCAGGGGTATTCCCGTTAAAGACCACCGCGTCCTGGGCAATTGTGACCACCGGCAGATCATTGCCATCAAAATCCTCGCCCTGGAACGCGCGCATGTAAGGTGTGTCAAACTTTCGGTACTTGAGCGTGGCCGCGACCCGAATCTGTGCCGCCCGTTTGGCCGGTGTCGTGAATCGATAGTGGATGACGTCAGCAGCACCTGGCGGAATCTGGTGGTCGTAGAGCTTGGTGAAGATGTCCTCGGCGTTGCGTTCGGCAATGCGGTTGCCCTCGCGGTCCAGCACCCAGGCGTTGACGTAATGCGCCCACGGATCGACCGTACCGTCGTCGTCGATGAAATGACCGCTCTGGCCGATCAGTTCGTCATCCGCGTGCACAGTCACTTCGACCCACACCTGATTCGAGTCCGCGGTGCCTTCGGTGAAAAGGTGGCCGAGCGTGAGTGTGCGCGCCACGATATCGATCAGGTAGGTGGTGGCGGGCGCTAGAAGCGGGACCTCGGGTCGAAGCGGTGCCGTGATGGGCGCATCGATCTGATCGGTCTCCCGTATCGCAAAGAGATCGAGGCGCACGGAGCCTTCGAGCACCTCGCGATGTGCGGCATTGACTGCATCGGGCAGATCGAGCAGATGCGCGAGCGCGGTGTTGGCACCCGGAAAGTTGTGACCATGTACAACGAGATTGCCATCAGGGTCGGGCTTTGCGCCGAGGTCCGCAGACGGCGTGTCAGGCATGTGACAGCCGTTGCAGCCGCGTTCGGCTTGCTCGGGATAATAGAAGCTCTGCACGCCATGCCCCGAGACGCCGCTCAGGAGGAACGAGTCGTAATGATTCTGTCCTCGCAGCCACTTGTACTTGTTCAGCGCCTCCGGCAGATGCACCTTATGGCATGTGCCGCAGAATTCGGGGGTCAGGTGTACGGGCTTCAAGAACGTGCGCTTGTGCAGTGCCGGCTTGCCCTTGATGAGAATGCCGTTCAACCATCGGAGGGAGCCTGAATCGGCGAACGCAAATGGATAGTGCTCGGGTGCGGCGATGACGTAGTCCGAATTGCCGCGCGGACTGCCAAGCTGATCGATGGCGTGGCAGGCGACACAGGTAATGCCCGCGTCGGCCGTCGGATGATTGACGTCATCAAAGTCGGGGTCGTCAAACGCGCCGCTAAAGAGCGGCACCGGGTCGTGGCAGCCCGCACAGAACCGGGCGGCGCGCACGTCGCCATCCCGCGCGAGCGCCACCTTGCGTGTTTTGCGAACCGAGAAGAGATAGGCGGGGTTGTTGAACGATGCAAACCGATGGGCACTGACGGCCCATTGCGCGTGGATATCACTGTGACAGCCCGCGCAGTACTCGTTGCCCATGAGTTCCTGGGCAGGAATGACATTGCCGGTCGCGGTGCGAGCGAGGGAGGGCTCAAAGCTGCCGACAATCGGTGCTGCCTCGCGTTTGTCCGCAAAGAAGGCGCCGATGCCGGAGAGGGCGAGGCTTGCGATGACGATGCCAGCGCCCGCACTCCAGCGAATGTGCGACCCGGCGAGTCGGTGCAGCACGAAAAGCCAACAGATGGCGATTGGCGCCGCCACGTGCAGCCAGTAAACCGTGGTTCGGGTCGCCGGGTGATGGATCTCGACTACCGGCAGTCCGCGGGTTAGCAGAACGCCGGTAACAATCAATAGTAAAACGATACTGAAGAGTGTCAGGCCGAGGCGCACGGCGAGCCGGTTTGGCTGGTTGAAGGCCCGCCGCAGATGCGCAATGCCGTAGACGATTGCCGGCACGGTGATCAGAAAACCCAGTGCCAGGTGCAGCAAAAAAGCGGCTTGATACGCAAACCCCTGCAGATGCTCGCCCTGCGCCCACTCAAGAAAGCTGATGCTTGCGAGGTAGGTCGAGTCGACGACGAGTGCCGCGAATAGCACGAGTACGACGATCAGCAGTTTGCGCAGCGCCGGACTGACGACCTCGAAGGCGTGTGAGTCAGGCATGATCAGGGCGTGATTCGTGGGCGCTGAAGTTGACTAGCCTCGCTACTGCCGTGAGGCGCAATGCCGCATCTGCACGCACGCTAGAGCCCTTCAAGAAAACGCACGTTGTAGCGGTTGTGCAGGGCTTCCCGGCGCGCGAGCCGGGTCGCATCGAGTCCGTCGGGTAGCGGCAGCGGCCCAACCGTCTCGCCATGGTCTGTGTAAAGGTCCATGTCCTTGGCCCAGCCCCGAAACTCGAGGACGACGTGCCGCCGCAGGCCGGGCGCGACGGGTGGCGGGACTTGAAAGGCAAGGTCGATTTCCTCGCCGCCGCCAATGATTGCGACGGCACCGTCTGCGTCGGTCACGAGCGGTGTCGCATCGCCCAGACGGGTGTAGAAGCCCTGCTGCACCTTGGTGTCCCAATAGGGTGAGCGCGTCGAATAGGTGTACGCCGGCTGGCGTTGCGGCCCGTTCGTGCGCTGGGGAAATCCGGTGCGGGCAACGGTCGCCGTGGTCGGCGTCAGAACGTGCGGGTTGAGGTCGCGGTCCTCGGCAAACGCGACCCGTAACGTGTCCCAATATATCTCCATGTTGCTGGTGATACGCAGCGCGTCCGTGCCGCGAGGCAACGCGGGCATTGGCAGCGCCATCTTACGCGGCATGCCTGCGGGATAGCCAAACTCGCGGACCACGGTGTGCCAGATGCCATCGGTGCCTCGGGCTTCAAGTGTCGGCATCTCGAAGTTGATGCCTGCCTGCCAGGCGGCGAAGACCGTTTGCGAGTAGGGGTACTCCACCCATGCGTCGGCAACGAGGGTGGCACCGGGCTGGTCGATCGCCTGATCGAATTTAAGGGTCACTACCTGATTACGCTCAAGCAGGCCGATGAACCGGTGATCAAGTGGGCCCGGGTCCGGCGCCGTTCGATCTCGAAAGCGAAGGTCACGGGTGATGTCGTGCCCGGTCGCCGCAGTTGCGCGGATGGGACTCGCGACGCGTCGGTACGCGATCGGTGAGCCGGTTACGCGTGGGCCGTTGCCTTCCATGCGCTCGTCAAGCACGAGCGACCATTCGGGCGGCAGGTCATAGATCAGAATGCGGGCCTGGTCCAGGTACGCGCTCTCCTCCATCGGCTCGGTGAGCTTGATGTGGTACTGCCCGGACCTGGCCGCAAGGACGTGGTCTTCCAACAGGTAGCGCTCGATTGGCCGCGGCGGGACCGTCTCGCCCGGGCCGGCGAAGAAGCCGAGGCCGCCGACGCCAAGCACATCGGTGACAAACTGATAGCGGCTGCCGTCCCAGACAAAGACCACCGGGCAACTTGACAGTTGCCGCTGGGTCTCCTCAATGTTGTGACGTCGTCCGCCGGCAAGGTCTATCTCCGTTTGGGAGACGCCGTCGGACCAGGCGAGCGCGAGGAAATCGGCGGCCGGGTGACCGGCGAGGCCGAAGCTAACAGGGCCATGGCTCTGGCCCGGCCCGGAATGGGTGTCGAGGGCGGCGGCTACACGCCATTGTCCGGCGACCCGGAGCTTGAGATAGGTGCCGATGCCGGATGCGTTGGAACGCATCTGATCCGCTTCGCTCTTGCCCGACGCTGCAATCGTCAGGAAGCCGTGGCGGCCAGTTCCCGGTGCAAGGTGATCTAGGCGTTGCGGGTGTGCGGCGATGAGGGACGGGCCGCGCGCGGGGTCCACGCTGACGGCGACCGCGCTCGTGATGCCAGCCAACGCGTGCGTGAACGTGACCTTGCCGGTTCCGGGGTCGAGCAAGCGGATGGCCCCATCACCTGACAGCAACAGCGTGCGGGTGCCATCTCCGTCGAAGTCGACAAGGCTGATCTCGACTTCCGGCGCCGCGCCAAGGTCGCTCGCCATGACGCTGCGGGTCCATGTGGTGCCGTCATCGCGAAAGCGGATGAGCTGTCCTTGCGCACTGATGCCGAAGACTTCCATGAGCCCGTCGGCTTCGGTGTCGCCTGCGGTCGCCGCGACCAGCGAGTCCGGAATCGAGAGGCCCGGGTAGGGCGAGTACTGCCAGGTCCGGTCGTTTTGGAGAGCGGTGCCTGAATCGCCGAGCACGATGATGTCGAGGTCCCGGTCCAGGTCCAGGTCTGCGACCACAATCTGCCGGCCCGCCGGCGTCGTGATACCGAATTCTTGCCCAAGTTCGCGGAAGCTGCCGTCCCGATTGTTGCTGTGCAGGATTGAGCCATCGGGGCCTGTGACGAAAACATCGAGATCGCCGTCGTGATCGGCATCGATCGTGGCGCCGCCTGCGCACGGCGCGTTAGAAAGGGTGTGCATCTGTGACCAATCGGTCGTTCGATAGATGGCAACGCCCGCGTCGCCGCAGCGGACAAGATCGATGCGGCCGTCGTCGTCGATGTCGCCCCAGATGAGGGCGCGGGTCGCGCCGGCAAACGAAGCAGACACCGCGAGCGGCGTGAAGCCGCCAGTGCCGTCGCCGAGCCAGATGAGCAAATCGTTGGAATCGCTTCCGGCGTCATCGACGACGGCGGCGAGATCCGCGTTGCCGTCGCCGTTGATGTCGGCGGTCGTCAGGCTGGCGGTCGACCACGGGCCGGTCGCGAACGTTTGTGCAGCCGCGAACAATTCACCGGCCGGGCGCGCGAGGGGCGTCCGTGCTGTGGGATTCACGGCCCGGGCATCTGCCTTCGGGCCCATCTTGCGGTACGAGAAGCCTGCGACACGGGCGGCGGGGTTTGTCGCGAATCGTTGGTAGCCCGCGAGCAGGGATTTGGCGTGTTCGTCGTTTGCGGTCCGCCGCGCCGCCTGCGCGCCGGCCCAATAGGCGCTGCGCAGGTAGGGGTCCACCGCGATCGTCGCGTCAAAGTAGCGGGACGCCGAGGCGAAGTCGCCGGTCTGCGTCAGGGCCTGGCCGAGCCAATAGTTGGCGTACGCATCGCCCGGGTCAGCGTCGACCACAGCCCGGAAGAAAGTCACTGCGAGTTCGGGTTCGCCGACATAGAGATGCACAATGCCCGCGACATAATTCGCCCGGATCTGGGTCGGGTCTTCCTGCAAGATTGCCGCCACCAGTTCGAGGGCCACCCGCTCGTCGCCCTCTTCCTGGCGGTTGAGTGTCGCGATGGCGTGATTGACGCGTGCCTCATGCCAATCCGGCGTCTGGGCGATGAGTGTCGCGAAGGTGTCGTGCGCCGTTGCGTATGCGTACTGGCCCATCTGGGCGACCCCGAGGTCGTTCTGTGCAATGTGCTCCGCCGGGATGGTGGCTTCCACCGGCGGGTTCTGTTCGCCGCCGCCAGACTCGCCTCCGCAACCGGTAAGGAAAAGCGGCAACAGCAAGCACCATAGGCGGGAGATAGGGGGAGTCTGGTTCATGTTGCTCGATATTTGCCGGCTGTCATCGGGTGATTTGAAAAAGATGTCGTAACGTCAGGTGAGCGCAGCGGGCTTGTTGTTCAGCGCCTGCGGCGATCGTGCGAAGTATGCCACGGATCCGCGATCTTCCTGACTCGAACCGGGCCTGCTTACGTTGCCGGCGGCGTATCCAGGCCGTGAATTCACAACAATATGGAGAGCGTGGACCCAAGTATGCACCGAGCGTCTCTCAACCCGGATTCGTCTGGCGGTCAGTGGAGTACGAGACGCATTTCTTCGACGATCAGTGCTGAGCCCTCTCGCAGAGGCTCCGTCGCGCCGGTGCGCTGGAATCCGGCCGCCCCATACAATCTGCCAGCGGGTGAGTTGCCTGCCGTGACGCTGAGGATAAGTGCCGTCGCCCCGCGCTCGCGGGCCCATTCGATGGCGCTTGCCAGCATCGCCATCGCGGCGCCGGAACGCCGATGCGCAGGGGCGACCCACATCTGAAAGAGGTGTGCCTCGGTCGCGCTCGATTCCAGCCTGACCCAGGCCATGCCGACGACGGACCCGTCGATGCGGGCGGATAGCGGGCAGTCCCGGTGATCTGCCCTGGTGAGTCGGGCAGTCCAGTCTCTATCAGTTAGTTGGCTCGCGTCGCCGTAAGTCGAGCCAAACACGTCCGGCGCGTCGGCTAGTGCGGCGAGTCACGTGTCACGGTATGCCTGCCATTCCGACGCGTTGAAGGGTCGGACGTCAATGTTGGCCGTCACGGTCTTGCCTCGTTTCCAAGCCTTGGACTTAGCGGTCGGTCTTGCGTCGTCCACCTCTGCAATCGCCTTCGCGATGTAATCACGAAAACTGTCTGGGTCGTTGTCTCCAACGATACGCTCGATGAATGCATATTCAGGCTTCACCTTGAAGCCACTCGGAACGACCACCAGCCTTCTTGCCGGGGACGAACCTGTCGGCCAAGTTTGGTCGCCCGGGCGAGCCAGGCGCGGTCCAGATCTTCATTGTTGGTGACGCGGGCGAGGGTCACGGGATAGAGGGTGCCAGCAATGCGGATGCGTGCGTCGGGGTCAGCGATTGCGTGGGTGGACCAGGTTTTGCCATCGCATCTCGCGCAACTGAGGAAGAGTTCGCCATCCGCGGCCATGCAGTTGAGGTTGACCGAGTGCGGCAGCACGCCCGCGACCTGTATCTGGCAGAGGCCCGCTTTGTTGGCAAAAGACCAGTCTTTGATTGGCTCCGGTGCCTCATTGCCCAGCAACCAGCCACCCGCCGTCCGGTCACACGGACAGTAGAAGAACCATCCGGTGCCACCGGCGGCGAGCAGGGCGAATGCGATAGCGGCGAGCGGGGCTAACCACACCTTTGATGCTTTCATTGTGAGAATGACCCGGGAGGTTTGCGAGCTGACGGCATGAAACCTTATCCCATGCGTTCCGGTAGATCACGAGTAGAGGCAGTGAGGAGCTTCGCTGAATGGTGGCTGCACGATAGCGAGCCGTTCGGGCGGGTCAGTGCGTGCGGTGTCCGGGTCGCCTGCTGCTAGAATTCGCACCTTTGTACCCACGGCAAAGGATTCTGATGTGACGGAAGCGTACTACGCGGCGGCGTGTCAGACCGACTTTCCGGCTGCGGCCCATCGTGACGAGATCGGCGACCGGGTCGATCGCATGTGTGAAATCATTGAACAGACCGTGACCGGGTACGCGCCGGTCTTTGATGTCAAGCTGCTCGCCTTCCCCGAGTTTGCCCATAGCATCCCCGCGTTCAACGACGTCGCGGACCTGCTTGCCCACCTCGCGGTGCCCATTCCGAACGAGCATACCGACCGCTACCACGACCTTGCGCGGCGCCTGGGATGTTACATCCAGACCGGGTCGTTTCTTGAGTCGGACGACGCCTATCCGGGCCACGTTTTTAACACAACGCTGCTGATCGGACCGACCGGCACGCTGCTGAAGTACCGCAAGGTGAACACCTGGATTCCGTGGGAGGTGCACACAAGTCCGGCCGACCTGCCGGATTATAAGGAAGAACTCTTTCCCGTTGCCGACACCGAGATTGGCAAGATCGCGGTGGCCACGTGCTACGACTGGCTATTTCCGGAGACGATTCGCGAACTCGCGTTCCGCGGCGCAGAAGTGATGGTGCGAATCTCTGCGTACATGGACCCCTGGGGCGCGAGCCCGCCCATGGACTGGTGGACCCTCATCAACCGTACGCGCGCGCTGGAAAACATGGTCTACGTGGTGGCGGCGAATCAGGGCGCCGCGATGGCGAATTACCCGCCATTTAGCTGGCCGGGGGGCAGCATGGTCGTTGACTATGACGGGCGCATTCTGGCCCAGGCTGACCCCGGTCCGGGCGAGAAAGTCGTTGTCGCACCCATCGACGTCGCGGGGCTCAGAAGGGAGCGTGAGCGGCGATTGGGTCACGACACACGTGCCCATACCCGGTCGGATGCCTATAGCTACCTCAAGCGTCCCTATCTGCAAGCGGGCGGAGCGACACCGCCCACGATTGCGTCGCTTGAAGAACGTATTGTCGCGGCCAAAGGGCGGTTAACGGGTTCCGTTGACGATGACTGAACCAACCGGCCGGCGTGCCCACTGGTGGCAGAACGTCGGGCTCGCGCTCATCAACCTGATTGCGCGTTCAGTGCGCTCCCAGGTCGAGACCATCGCTTTTGGCGAGGACGCGAGACAACAGCTCGATTGGTACCGCCCGGCCGAGTCCGCGCCGACGGACCGGCCGGTGGTCATCTTCTTTTACGGCGGCAACTGGCAGAGCGGACGTCGCCAGGATTATCGTTTTGTCGCCGACACGCTGATGACCCAGGGGGTTGATGTCGTGGTGCCAGATTACCGGTTGTTTCCAGCCGTTGGATTTTCCGAGATCCTTGCCGATACAGTTGCTGCCGTGCGGCTGGTGATGACGAGGAGCGCAGATCGCCCGGTCATTCTGATGGGTCACTCGGCGGGCGCGCAGCTTGCCGCGCTTGTTGCATTGAACGTCGCACACGAGATTCCCGACCGACATCGTATTCTTGGCTTTGTGGGGCTGGCGGGGCCTTACGATTTCTACCCTTTTACCGAGGACAGCCACTGGCAGATCTTTGCGCCAGTGGCGGAGTACCCGCAGTCGCAACCGGTGAACTTTGTGCGGGCCGACGCGCCACCGCTTTATCTGCTGCACGGCGCAGAGGATCGGCGCGTCCGGCGCGGGCACTCCAAGAGCTTGATGGAAAAGCAACAGCAAGCCGGCGGCCGCGCGTCGCGCGAGGTCTATCCAGGTATGGGTCACGCGGATATCGTTGTTGCGTTCTCCCGACTGCATCGCGCGCGCCATACGGTGGCGGCCGATGTCGCCCGGTTTATCGCGCAGACAACCGGCGCGCGGGTGTCAGCGTCCGGGGTGGACGACTGAGGCAAGCGTGTACAATCAAGGCAGGGCCGAATCGGTTGACCAATGGAGACAAGATGGGATTTCGAGAAGAGACGAGAGACTGGCTGGAGGAAAACTGCCCACCGTCAATGCGTTCCGCGGGGGGCGTAACGAGTGGCGGCAAACGGGCGAATCTGTCAGCCGACATGCGCCTCTGGCTTGACCGGATGGCCGCGCGTGGCTGGACCGCGCCGCACTGGCCGAAGGAATACGGCGGCGGCGGTCTTGACAAAGACGAGCAGCAGATCGTTGCCGATGAGATGCGGCGAATCAACGCCCGCGCGCCGCTTGGTGGTCATGGCCTGACCATGATTGGACCGGCCATTCTTGAATTTGGCAACGACGAGCAATGCCTTGAGCACCTGCCGCGCATGGTCTCCGGCGAGATCAAGTGGTGTCAGGGATACAGTGAGCCCGGCGCCGGGTCTGACCTCGCCAGCCTGCAATGTCGCGCCGTTGAAGATGGTGACGACTACATCATTAACGGCTCAAAGTTATGGACCTCGGGCGCAGACCAGGCGGACTGGATCTTCTGTCTTGTGCGCACCGACCCGCACGCGTCCAAGCATGAAGGCATCTCGTTTCTGGTCTTCGACATGGAGGTGCCGGGCGTGACCGTGACGCCGATCGAACTGATCAGCGGGTCCTCGGAGTTCTGCCAGACCTTCTTTGATGACGTGCGTGTACCCCGTCGCAATCTGATCAGTCGCCCCGGCAACGGCTGGACCGTAGGCAAGCGACTCTTGCAGTACGAGCGCGCCTCGATCGGTGGCGTCGGCGGCGCCCGGCAGAAGGTGACGACGATCGATGAGCATGCCAGAAACTATGTTGGTACCGTTGATGGGCGCATCGCCGATCCGGTAGTCAGGGACTCCGTGGCGTCCTTGCGCATGGACGAGCACGCGTACCAACTCACCACCCGCCGCTCCGCCGAGGAGGCGACCACCAGCAAGGCGCCGACTTTCATGTCGTCCTTTTTCAAGGTCTATGGCACCGAACAGAACAAGCAGCGCACCGAATTGCTCGTGTCGATCATGGGCACGCAGGGGCTGGGCTGGACCGGTGAGAGTTTTGAGGGCGGCGAACTGGGTGCCACCCGGGGTTGGCTGCGATCGCTCGCGAACTCCATCGAAGGCGGCACGTCTGAAGTGATGTTGAACATCATCGCCAAGCGCATCCTCGAGTTACCCGATTGATCCGGCACGCTCGATTGACGGCACGTCTTTGAAATGAACGAGGAGTTCCGATGAGCGAGCAACCCCAATTTTACGAAGCGCCGTTTGACCCGTACGCGGTACCGCTTGAGGACCTGGACCCGGCACAACCGGGGCTCTTCCAGTCGGACGCGCACTGGGCCGTGTTCGAGCGCCTGCGCAAAGAGGACCCGGTGCATTACACGCCGGATGGTCCGTATGGCGCGTATTGGTCGGTGACCCGTTACGAGGATATCTTCAAGGTTGATACGGACCACGAGACGTATTCGTCGGCGGGCGGCATCTCCCTGCCGCGCAAGCTTGCAGAGGAGCCCAAGCCGGATACGGAGTTGACCGAAGAGCAGCGCCGGGCGCGCGAGCAGTGGACGGGGTTTGCGATGTTCATCGCGATGGACCCACCGAAGCACGACCTGCAGCGTGCAACCGTGGCGCCGGTGGTTGCGCCGCCGAACCTCAAGGAACTGGAAGCGACCATTCGCGAGCGCGCCGGCAAAATCCTGGATGATCTACCTGTCGGGGAGACCTTTAACTGGGTCGAGAAAGTCTCGATTGAACTCACTACCCAGATGCTGGCGACGCTGTTTGATTTTCCGTTCGAACAGAGACAGAAGCTGACCCTGTGGTCTGACATTGTCACCGGCGGCGAGAGTGTCGCTCACCTGAGTGGCGAAGAGCGCCGCGCCGAATTGTTGCAGTGTCTCGGCCAGTTCACGCAGCTTTGGAACGAGCGGGTCGACAAGCCCGGCAAGTTTGATCTCATCACGATGCTCGCCAATGGCGAGGAAACCCGCAACATGCAGCCGTTCGAGTTCCTGGGCAATCTGATACTGCTCATCGTTGGCGGCAATGACACGACACGCAACTCGATTTCAGGCGGTGTTCTCGCCTTGAATCAGAACCCGGCCCAGTACGAGAAGTTGCATAGCGATTGCAGTCTGATACCCAACATGGTCTCTGAGATTATTCGCTGGCAGACGCCGCTTACGCATATGCGCCGCACTGCGACGACTGACACGGAATTGGGCGGCAAGCAGATCAAGGCCGGCGACAAGGTCGTCATGTGGTACGTCTCCGGCAATCGCGACGAAGACCATATTGATAACCCCGACGACTTCATCATTGACCGCGAGCGCGCCCGCGAGCACCTCGCGTTTGGCTTTGGCATCCACCGCTGCATGGGCAATCGCCTGGCTGAGATGCAGCTACGCGTGTTGTGGGAAGAGATAGTGAAGCGCTTCCGCAAGGTTGAGGTTGTTGGTGAGCCCCGTCGTACGCGGTCGGTCTTCATCAAGGGATATACAGACCTGCCAGTGCGGGTTCATCCCTGGTAACGAGATCAGGGGGGTGTTGGTGGGTTGAGGTTGGAGCCTGAGCCCTTACTCATGAGGCCAACCCGAATCGCAGCATCATCATTGGCACATCTCACATTATTTCCACGTGGTTCCGTTCTTCAGGACGCGCGTTGACCCCCTATCGGGTATTCCGAATCGCCTCGCCGAAATACAAACTGGTCGGCCCATCTACAATCGGAGAACCTGGTACCAGGAGCGGCCCTACCAATTTGGCTGACTCAACCTTCGTCTCAGTCCCGGCGAGCATGGAAACAAAGGACGAGAGATCTGATGCGTTGGTAGCATGTTTGGAGTCTTCTGTGCGTGCGGTGACGAACTCATGGACAAGCACGACGGCGCTCGACGCACCGACTTTTTGGGCTTGGAGCAATCGCCGCTGCAGAAGGCGTCACGAGCTGGTACCGCAGAGACTCAATCTTGGGATCATCGATCTGGACACCAAACTGTGCCTGCGCCAGCCGTTCGATTCTTGCGACACCCTTCGATTGGAGACTACGGTCGAGTCGCTCCTGAGCTTTTCGCCGAGTCCGGTGGAGCAGGTCGCCAAACGTCTCATCGGCCTTCGCTTCGACGACTACTACGACTGGGCCTGTGTCACTCTGCCCGATGATAAGCATGTCGATATTCGCTGGCTCGCCGCGAAAATCATCGAACCTGACCAATGCTTCAGGTTCTGCGCTCCACTCATTGAAAACGTCTATGTCGGGGTGAGATTGAAGGACGGTCTCGATCTCGCCTGGAATCGACGAACTGTTCGCTAACCACGCTCTGGCGCTCTCCTTGGCGCTTCTGGCGTCCTGTCATTGCACGGGGCTTTTGGGACCGGCCAGCCGATACCAGTCCTCCATCGAGGATATCGTTTCGCCAGCTTTTTGGATTACGCCATACATGACTCTTTGGGATCCATTGCGAAGCTGTCGGAGTGTGATGCCCGCATCAACCGGGGCGCAAGCGGTTTTTGCCGCTGTTGTTGCTTGAATTCACAACTCGCGCTGTTCTGACGGGCCTGCAACGTCAGATAGACAGGCAGACAAGCGTCCCCAAAGTTGCGAGCGCTGTAAGGAGTTCCCCGATGCTTCCAACGTCCTGGATTGACATCATTGACCCTCGAATCGTTTCAGGCCGAAGCAGAGCGGTAATCCTGCGGCTATTCGTTTGTCGGTAGAACTAACGGTTCTGGTGGTCACCCGGTTGGCTGTACGGGACCGGATACGAAAAGTGGGGGGCCAACGTTCGCGGTCGACCGGATATCGCATGACGTTGAGCCAGGTCCATGGATGTGGCTGCAGACTCCTTTCGATCAAACAACCGAACGCATCGCGCGGAACTCGGCGTACGCGCTGCAGGCATCCAAGATGTCCATTAACCAGGCGGCTGACATCATGGGTCAAAGCGCAGCAGTGCGGGCGAGCGGGAACTTCTGGGTGATGAGCATCGGCGAGACGGGCGGCGATCAGGCGCGAGACAGCAACGACCGGGTTGGTTGGTCGAAGCCCCACAATGCACGATTCAATGATCAGGCAGAGCGACCCTGGTGAGACCAATCTGCTTCGCTGTTAGTTGATCTCAAGTTTGCCGGCGCGGGGCGCGCAGCTATACTCCCGCCTCGCACGCGGGATGACCAACATGAACGACACCAGCACATCCATTCGGTCCCATAACGGCATCGAACCCGAGCTTGGGCCCGGCACCTATGTCGACCGATCCGCAGTGGTCTGCGGCAACGTTGTATTGGGCGAAGACTCGTCCGTGTGGCCGTGCGCGGTCGTCCGCGGCGACCTTCTGCAAATCAAAATTGGTGCCAGGACGAGCATTCAGGACGGCTCTGTGATCCATACGACACACGACGGTCCATTCAATCCAGGCGGCTGTCCCACCCACGTCGGCAACGACGTGACTGTTGGTCACAGCGTGACCCTGCATGGTTGCTCCATCGGCGATCGGGTGTTGATCGGCATCGGGGCGACGGTGCTCGACAATGTCATTGTTGAAAGTGATGTCATGATCGGGGCTGGCACGCTGGTGCCGCCGGGAAAGCGACTGGCGAGCGGCTTCCTGTACGTCGGCAGCCCGTGTCGTCAGTCGCGCCCGCTAACCGAGAAAGAAATGGGCTACTTTGTCTATACGGCCGGCGTCTACGTGAAGCTCAAAAATGAGCATCTGCAGTCACAGGTCGCCTGATCACCCCGGCCATCAATTGGCAGCGGTCAACCACCAGCGGCAATCGTTGGCAACTCGCCCGGCGCGAACGTCTGTGCCGTTGGCAGCACGTGCTCCGCAAAGAGGCGCATGCTCTTTTCCGCTTTCTCAAGGGGCATCGAACCGTACGAGAACACGGCGACCAGTTCGTCAGTTCCCATCCGTTCGCTGACTTCTCGCAGTTTCTCGAGACAGGTCGCCGGGCTGCCCCAGATGTGGTTCGACAGATAGATGTCGTCAGGCTGTGCATCGGCGGGCATGGCATTGCGCATCTTGGCCATTTGACCGTAGTACTCATAGCCCTTGGTCTTCTGCAGGTGGTCGCCCAAAAACTGGTAGTGCCGTAGCGCGCTGTCACCGTATTCCAGCATGTATTGAGCGGCCGCGTCGTGGGCTTCCTCGTCGGTTTCCGCGCAATAGACCCAGCACACGGCAGTGGGTCGTTCGACGTCCCAACCATGCTCGTCCTGCCGAATCTGATTGTACCCGGCCAACTCCTCGCGGTGTGCTTCCCAACCTCGCTGCGGGATAAAGAGCGGCTTGGTGCCTTCGTGGGCGGCGACTGGCATCGACTGCGGGCTGCCCCAAGCAATGTACAGATTCTCAGCGAGTTCAGAGTCGGGGCGGGGACGTGGCCGCACCGTCATGCGCGGAAGCTGGTAGTGCTCGCCTTCATAGGAAAACCATTCCTGGGTCAGCGCCAGGCGGACTATGTCGAGGGCTTCCTTGAAGCGCTCGCGCGACTCGTCCATCGGGATGCGCAGGCCGTTGTACTCGCGCAAGCCGAGTCCGCGTCCAAAGCCGAGCTTCAGACTGCGGCCGTTCAGCATGTGGTCCAACATGATGAATTGCTCTGCCACCTGCACCGGGTCGTGCCATGGCAGAACCACGATCATCGTGCCCATCCCGATGCGCTCCGTGATGCCCGCGAAATAGGAAAGGAACTGCGTGGGACTGGTCACCATCGTATACGGCGTAAAGTGATGCTCGATGGTCCAAAGTGAATCGAAGCCCAGTGGTTCGATTAACCGTCCAAGGTGCAGTTGCTCCCGAAAGATCTGGGCATCCCCAACGATTTGCGGTTGCTCCTCCAGCTCCGGATCCGCTTCGACGGCCTCGTATCGATCCCAGTCCAGGTAGTTCTGTGCAAATAACGTAACGCCGATTTTCATCGCTGGATCACCTCTTGATTCTTGAGTGGCTTTCGAGTCGGTTTCAAGCAGCCTAACGTTAATCTCAGACCGTGTCTTCACGGTTGCAGCAGCTGTGACGTAGCGGGGGACAGCGGCCTCTCGAAAAAAGCCGGTTAACCGCAGGAGTCCATCGCGCACCTTGTCGACGAACTCGGGCGTGATGCCGAACGTAACCGCGATCCATCGTTTAGACTGCCGCGATGGATGATATCTATGTTTCCTTTGCGCCTGAGGATCGCGGGCGTGTTCGCTTGCTCATTCGGTCTTTGGAGGATTGTGGCTGGCGCGTTCGCGCGGATGACAACCCGGAAACTCAACTGATGCGGGCGGACGGGCATGTTGGGGACGAGGCAGTCGATGCGGGTTGTGTGCTCGTCATCTGGTCCAGCTTCTCGATTGACTCGCTGCGAGTGAATGCGCTTGCTGACGTGGCGCAGCATCCCGCGACCCTGGTGTCGGCGCGATTCGACGAAGCGATGCCTCCGTCCCGGTTCAGCGATGCACCGCTCGCGAATATGCCCGGCTGGCCAGGTGATCCGGGCGACCTGCAACGATTGCTGGGCGCTATCGACGCCTCCCTTTCCTATACGACAAGGGCGACGGAACCGACAGAGTTGGCGGAGGTGGAATCGGGAGGACCGATGCCCCTCGACGTCTTTCGGTCCAACTCGCTCTACGGTGGCCGGGGACCGCTTGTCATCGGTCTCATTCTGGGCGCGGTCGTCCTCGCCGGCTACATCGGGGATCGGCTGGCTGGAGGCCCGTCCCATCAGGGTGGCGTCGAGGCGGCGCTCGAACGGGCGCGCAGCCGATAGCGCGCACGTTGTTGGGTCCGCCCGGTGGTTTGGGTCGTCTTGTCTCGTCGCAGTGCGGTTTCCGCGCGAGGTTTCGGCGCTACTTGCCGGTCTGGTTGAACGATCGCGTGCTGGACGACTGAGGCGAGTGTATCCCGCAGGTACTCTTGTGAACGGGTTTGGGGCTTCTGGTCGCGAGCGGCCCGCCTAACCAGAGACCCTGCGAAGTCCGGGTAGGTTCCCCGTTATAGCCGCAGCGCTTTATAGCCGCAGCGCTTTATAGCCGCAGCGCTGTTGAGAAATCAGGAAACCCTGCCCAACGGCCGGGATCGGTGTTACGCATGACCGCGACGGTCTTGATCGCTTCCGGATTGGCCAGTCCGTGCGGCTTCTCGCCGGTCAGGATGGAAATCACATTTTCGGCCTGCATCACGGCGGTTTCGCTGATGAAGACCTCGGACATGGCGGCGACATGGGGCGTGATGAAGCAGTTGGGGGTTGCCAGCAACCGGTTGTCCGACGGCATCGGCTCCACCTCGGTTACATCGAGGGCTGCAGCTTCGATTTCGCCGGACTCTAGTGCGTCTGCGAGAGCCTCGCCGTCGACGATGGGTCCGCGGGCGGTGTTGACCAGCAACGCCGTGGACTTCATCAGCTTCAGCGTTGCGGCATTGATCAGGTGCCGGGATTCATCGGTCGCTGAGCAGTGGATGCTGATGAAATCAGACTCCGTGAGCAACTCGTTCAGACCGACTAGTTCAACGCCATAGAGGTCGCCTGCGAGCTGTTTGACGTAGGGGTCAAAGGCGAGGATGCGTCTGACACCGAATCCGCGCACGCGAGTCGCAAAGGCGCGGCCGATGTTGCCGAAGCCGATGATGCCGACGGTGTGACCCGAGAGCCGGCGAATCTTCGGCGAATACTCTCGCATGGCCGTCGGGTTGTCCGCCCAGGCGCCGTCTCGGGTGACGCGGATGATGTCGTAAAGGCGTCTTGTC
>Ga0115002_10001482_pt1 | contig 32293 bp, 28 predicted proteins | sample ArcticOcean_MG_C_8_FD_89576 | JGI IMG/M metagenome (GOLD analysis project Ga0115002, IMG submission 89576) | Marine microbial communities from western Arctic Ocean - ArcticOcean_MG_CB11_86 | ecosystem: Environmental > Aquatic > Marine > Oceanic | place: Arctic Ocean: Canada Basin | collected... | reverse complement strand
TTCATGGTCATCCATGTCGGCGTTTCGTGCTTGTATGGCGGGGAGATGCGGAATAGGCTGGGGTGCATCAACTGTTGCAATCCTTGAATCTCGTTGGAATCAGGAACTCACCCCATGACGAAGTACACGCTACTGCTCGCCACGCTTACTGCAACGCTGCTTTCCTCTCTTGTCGCCCTCGCGGCGGATGAGGCGAAGCCGGTGGTGGTCAAGAAAAAGACGATGCTGTTCAACGGCAAGAACCTCGACGGACTGGTTGGCTTCCTGCCGAAGAAAGAGGAGATCGCCGGAAACTGGTCGGTCGCCAAGGGCGTGTTGCGTTGCGAAGGGAAACCGGTGGGTTACATTCGCACGGAAAGCCAATACGCCGATTACAAACTGCACGTGGAATGGCGCTGGCCGGGGAAGCCGGGCAACAGTGGTGTGCTGCTGCATGTGACGGGCAAAGACCAGTCGTTCCCGCATTGCATTGAAGCCCAACTGAAAAGCGGCAACGCCGGGATGTTGGTGATGATGTCGGGCGGTGCGTTGACGGTGGACGGCAAGCAAATCGTGGCGAAGAAATTCGCGGCCGCGAAGCAGAAGCACCCCAGCAACGAAAAGCCAGCCGGCGAATGGAACTCGTATGACATCGTCTGCAACAAGGGAGCCATCACAGTGACCGTCAACGGCAAACAACAGAACGCGGGCAATCAGGCCAAACCCGCCAACGGCTACATCGCGTTGCAAAGCGAAGGGGCTCCGGTTGAGTTTCGGAACGTTTACGTCGAGCCTGTCGAGTGAGTCGTTCGTCGAACCCCACTTCACTCAGTCGGCATCGCGAGTTATTATCAAGACCTGTCGAACACAGTCACCACATGGCTGACTGCTGACTGCTGATCGCTTGAAGTACCCTACCGAGGAACGAGCCGATGAAAGAGCTGACACGAATCACGCTTGATCCTGCGATGATGGGCGGCAAACCGTGCATTCGCGGGTTGCGGGTGACGGTCGGCATGATTCTCGGATTGCTTGCTGCCGGCCGGTCGCGTGAGGAAATTCTCGCCGCCTACCCATATCTGGAACCGGAAGACATCGATCAATCGCTCGCCTACGCCGCGTGGCGCGTGGAAGAACGGGAAGTTTCGTTGCCAAGCTCATGAGTCTCAACATCCTGATCGACATGAATCTGTCGCCATCCTGGGTGCCGCGACTCCAAGCTGCTGGTTGGACGGCAGCCCACTGGTCGACCATTGGCGCCCCCGAGGCTGCAGACCGAACGATCATGGATTGGACTGCTGCAAATGGATACATCATCTTCACGCATGACCTGGACTTCGGCACCATGTTGGCCATGACACACAAGACCGGCCCGAGTGTCTTGCAGGTGCGCGGTCAAAACGTGTTGCCGGACCACATGGGCGACCTCGTGATCGCGGTGATTCGCCAACATGAAACAGACCTAGAGTCGGGGGCTTTGGTTGTTGTGGACGAGACCAAGGATCGTGTCCGAATTCTGCCGATCTAACCCGATCGATCACATCGAACGTCATCCGCTGAACCCCACTTCACTCCGTCTTCATAGGGGGTTATCATCAAGACCAATCCAACACAGCCATCACAGGGCTGATCGCTGACTGCTGACCGCTTTCTTCCGGAGGCAAAGCCGATGCTGCATCGACGGGACGCGATGATTCGTTTGGGGCAAGCCGGGACTGGCGCATTGGCGTTGCCGGGGTTGTTGCAGGCCGAGCGGGCCAACGAGCCGGTGGTGGGGCGCGACGGGACGGCCAAGAATTGCATTCTGGTTTACCTGTGGGGCGGCCCGCCTCAGCAGGATACCTTCGACATGAAGCCGGAGGCTCCGGTCGGGGTTCGCAGCCAGTTCTCGCCGATTGAGACGGCCACGCCCGGCATTCAGATTTGCGATCAGATGCCGTTGACGGCGCAGCAGACCGACAAGATGGCGATCGTGCGATCGTTCACGCATGGCAGCAACCAGCATGAAGTCGGCGTGTACCATACACTCACCGGCAAGGTGAACCCGCGGCTTTCAGTCCCCCGCAATCAACGGAACCGTCGCGATTTCCCCAACGCAGGCGCGGTTGTCTCACGTTTCAGCACGCCGGGGGTGTTGCCTTCGAGTGTCACCATTCCACGGCCCATCGGTCACGATGGCGTTGTCTATTCTGGAACGTACGCGGGGTTCCTCGGCCCACGATATGACCCAATCGAATTACAACCGCCGGCCGAGGTGAATGTTCCCGCTCCGCACAGCCTCGACTTGCCGACCGATCTTTCCACCGCCCGGCTACAAGCGCGGCGTGGGTTGTTGAAGACGCTCGAGATGCAGGACCGGGCTTTGCAAAGCAACTCGGCCTCGAACAGCTTGGGCATGTTTCGCGAGCAGGCTTTTCGTATGTTGATGTCGCCGGATGTGAGTAAGGCGTTGGATGTCGAGCAGGAAACCGACATCACACGCGATCGTTACGGCCGCAACGAGTACGGCGAAGGCTTTCTGCTGGCGCGACGGCTGATTGAATCTGGCGTGCGGCTGGTAACGATGACCTGGTACTACGTTTGCCCCAACGGGAACGTGGCCAACGTGTGGGACAACCACGGCGGATCCGGCTCGCTGGGCAAACTGACCGGGTACGAAATGCTGAAGGCGAAATACTGCCTGCCGCCGCTCGACCTGGGTTACTCGGCGTTACTGGAAGACCTCGACCAACGCGGCCTGCTGGATGACACCTTGGTTGTCATGATGGGTGAGTTCGGTCGGACGCCGAAGATCAACAAGAACCAGGGACGTGACCACTGGGGTGCGTTGCAATCGGTCGCATTGGCCGGAGGCGGAATTCGCGGCGGACAAGTCTACGGAGCCAGCGACAAGATCGCCGCGTATCCCACAAAGCACCCCGTCTCGCCGGAAGACACCCTTGCCACGATGTACCACGCGTTGGGCTTGCCTTCGGAAACCGTCATCCACGAACCGACCGGTCGCCCGAACGCCATCAGCACGGGACGCCCGATCCGCGCGCTGTTCGGATGACGCCCTCCTGGGTGGCGGGTTGCGCACTGCGCAGTAGAAGCCCCCGAAGCAGCGCACAAAAAACGAAGCAGGCGAGACGCCTGCGACCCGAGGAGGTGTGGCCTCGAACGGGGCGACTCGTTAGGCTGGGTGCTCGGTCAAGAAGCACAGCCATCGCATGTCAGCCAGGAAGGACGATCATGAGAGATTACATCGCGCGGAAGAGCCTTTGGTTTGCCGGTTTGCTGCTGGTTTTGTCGATCGCGCAAACAACAAGTGAAGCAGCGGACTGGCCACAGTTTCTCGGCCCTAACCGCAGTGGCATTTCCGCTGAAACCGGCTTGCTCGACAAATGGCCCGAGGACGGACCGAAGGTCGTCTGGCGAGCTGAGGGCGGCGTGGGGATGTCGGGGCTGGCGATTGCCGGCGGACGTGTTGTCACGTTAATCCAAGGCAACGGAAACCAGTCACTCGTCGTGCATGACGCGAAGACCGGTAAGCGATTGCAGTCGGTCGACATTGCCCCGACGTATCGCAACGGAATGGGCAACGGTCCGCGTGCGACTCCCGCGATTTCTGGTGAGACCGCGTACGTTTTTACGGGGGAAGGAGTTCTCGCAGCCGTCTCGATCAAGGCGGGTAAACTTCTCTGGAAGCAGGATCTCGTCAAGCAGACCGGCGGTAAAGCAGCCGAATACGGCATGGCCTCTTCGCCGCTGATTGTGGGCGACTTAGTCGTGGTGACGGTCGGCGGACGAGGAGCGACCGTCGTTGCCTGCGATAAGAAGACCGGCAAGATTGCCTGGAAGGGCGGAAGCGAATCCTGCGGGTATTCCTCACCAACCTTGTTAGAGGTGGGCGGCAAGTCGCAAATCGTCGCGCACACCGGCAGTGCAACATTGGGGTTCGATCCGAAAACCGGCCGGTCACTTTGGCGTTACCCGTTCACCACCGACTACAACTGCAACATCTCCACGCCGTTGGCTTACAAAGGGAACGTGTTCATCTCCTCGGCCGAGAACCACGGCAGTGCGTTACTTTCGCTGAAGCCGAAAGGGACCGCGTTTTCTGTCGACGAAGTTTGGACGTCGTTCGGGCGGCAGAGTTCGCTACGCAGCGAATGGCAGACACCGATTCTGCTAGACGGCAAACTGTTCGGCCTGGACAACGTGGGCAGTGCCGGACCGGTCACGCATTTGAACTGCGTCGACATCAAAACCGGCAAGCGGTTATGGCAGCAATTGCGGTTCGGCAAAAGCAACCTGATCGCCGCCGACGGCAAGCTGTTCTTTAGTACGATGAAAGGTGAGCTGGTTGTTGTGAACGTGAACGCCGAGAAGTTCGACGAACTCGGCCGTATGAAAGTGATCGGGACGACTCGGCAGGCCCCGGCGTTATCGAACGGTTACTTGTATCTGCGCGATGATGCAGAGATTGTTTGCATCGATGTTCGCAAGCGGTAGCATCACAACCCGATGCGTCAGCGAGGGACGCAGGGCAACACTCCCACGTCCCTTGCTCGCGCTGCGGGCTGGTATGAGAGCGATCATTGGAACAAACAAGCGCAACAACACGATATTCTCCAGAATGGAATCGATATTATGAGCGACGACCAAAGCCTGTTTGAACGCCTGGGCGGCGTCTACGCGATTGCAACCGTCGTCGACGATTTCATCGACCGCGTGATGTCTGATGCACGGTTAAACGCCAACCCGAAAGTGGACGAAGCGCATCACAAAGTTGCACCCGCAGGATTTAAGTACCTGGTAACCGAACAAGTCTGCGAAGCGACCGGCGGACCGCAACGCTACACGGGCCGATCAATGCGCGATTCGCACGAGGAACTCCAGATCACCGTTGGCGAATGGGACGCATTCATCGAGGACTTCAACGCCACACTCGACAAGTTCGACGTGCCCGATCGCGAACGGGGCGAATTGCTAGCGATCGTTGAGAGTACCAAGGGCGACATCGTACTCGGGTAATCGCCTACTTCTCTGACAGCAATTCCTCGATCAGCGGGATGATGTGCTTCTCGTAGGTGAAGCCGTCTTCGCCGAATTCGAGCGAGTCGTTGTCGAAGCGTTTCTTCAGTTTTCCATCAGGGCCGTACACGAAGACGGCGGGAATCGAGCCGAGGTCGACTGTTTTGTAGAAGTCTTCGTCGGGCGTGCTGGAAATGACGTTGTGCAAGGCGGATTTCTGCTTGGCCAGAAAGTCGAGAATCTTGCCGCTGTCCGATTCCGGTGGCGAGACACCGTAGTAATTCAGGTTGAACGAGACACAGGCGACCCTCTCAGGGTACTTCTTATGTAACGCGACGAGATGCGGGTATTCCGTCATGCAGGGTCCACAGGACGTCGACCAGGCGTCGAGCACAACGACTTTCCCCTTCTGCTTGTCGACGTACTCCTGTGTTTCTTTCCACGTGGCAATGACTGCGGATGTGCCGTCTTTCTCGAATCGTTTTTCGGAATCAGCCTTACTGTCATCGCCGGTCGCATCGTCCGATGTGACATCGTCACCGGTGCCGTTCGTCGCGGAATTGTCACCATCGATCGAGAATGAGCTGTCACAGCCTGAGAGAACGAACAGCAACAAAAGCAACGTCAGGCTTTTCGACATCATGGGTTTTGACTTTCTACGAGGTGTAAGACGAGGACATGCCTCGTGCCGCATCAATCTGAAAACGCAGTCGCCTGCGGCTTGCCGTTAAACAACCAATAAGAATTTCAGCGAACTTTGACCAAGCCGGCGGACTTTGCCTTGGGGGCCGGGTCTTCGTAGGGCAACGCCTTCAGGAATTCGACGAGGTCACCGACTTGTTGTTTGGAAAGCTGGCTTGTCTTGCCGTGCTTGTCGTCGTGATTGTACGTCGTGAGCACTTCGGCCAACGTCGTCGCTTTGCCGTGATGCAAGTAAGACCCCGTGCGATACAGGCCATGCAACGTGGGGGTATCGTAGGCAGGCTCCATCTTTTCACTGGGGTCATCAACTGCGGTGCCGACATCGTGTCGTACGATTTTTCCGGTGGGGACGGAGTCGGTCAGGTACGGGCCGGAATGACACTCGGCGCAACGTGTCTGCTTCGAGAGAAACAATGTGCGGCCTCGCTTGGCCGCTTCATTGAGGCCGTTTTTCGCATAGGGGCTGAGGGTCAACTCGTGCGTATTCGCGTAGGCGGCCATGGCGTCGAGTGATTTCGACAAGCCTTTGTTCGGCGGACCGAGTGGCGGGTTCACCTTACCGGTGATCAGACCCCGTCCTTGCATCAACGGGCCACGAACGGTGTGCTCGAAATCCTGCACTTCGTCGCGGTCAGCCGACCAGTGAATGGGGTGTGTCCACGCCATCCCGGCGAACGATTGCGTGTTCCGCAGCCCTTCAGGATTATGCCATGTGCGGCCATCCGACTGACCATCAGGATGGCAACTCGAACAGGTAATCCAGCGACGCCCGACCATTGGTTGTAAAGCCGAGTAGAACAATCGCTTGCCGAGAAGCACTTCTTCGCCCAGCGGATTTTCGGTGACAGCGACGGTAGCGATTCTTCGCAGGCTGCGGGCATCGTAGGCGACAACATTGAAATCGAGAGCGTTGTAGACGTAGAAAGCCTTTCCATCGGGTGAAGATCTCACAGCCCGCGGATTGTTTCCCAGCACGATGGTTCCACGATGCGACAGCTCGCGGTAGTCATCGTCGATCACGTTGAGGACGAACATGTCGTTGGTGCCGCTGAAGACAATGTAGACTGTGTTTCCATCGGGTGTGATGGCCGTTTCCCAAGGGTTAGACGTCACACGATTGCCGACAGCCGAATCCAACGGCACACGGTTACGGCGTCTTCCTTCTCCAGGTAGGGTGTCAACAACTGAAACGTAAGGGAAGATCGACCCGGTGCCCTGCGTGACGGTGATGCGGGAACGGATGTGTGGCATATAGATTTTCGGTCGGCGGGGACTCAAGGTGATCTGTCGCGACAAGTTATCGGAACTGGGAGCCACCCACGTGTCGACCGTTTTTCCGCCGGTCACTTCAACGGCTCGCACATTTCCCGAGTAATATTCGCTTGTGAAAATCAGTTTGTCGTCGCTGGTGATGGTGATGCCGCGCAGATTCTTGCCTTCGGAGAACTGTCGGGAAAGTTTGTGGGACTTCGTGTCGATCTCGACAATCTGCCCAGGGTAGTCGAGCGTGACGAACACCCGCCCGCCATCGGCCGACGAGACAACACCGTACGGCTCGTCGAACACCTCGACCTTGCCAGTTAATTTGCCGGAGTCGGCATCGAGAAAGACGACCTTGTCTTCATCGTAGACCGCGACCGCCAGCCGATGCGATTTGCCGAGGAACGTGACACCTTCCGGGTGCTTGCCGACACGGACTTCCCGCAGTTTCTTATTCGAGGTGAGATCGATAATGCTAACCGTCCCGCTGTCTCGGTTCGAGCAGGCGAGCAGCTTCCCGTCGGCCGAGATGTCCATCAGGCTGTTCGACGAACCGGCGAATGCCACGCTTCCAACTGCGGACAGCAACGCGATCATGGCGAACAGCGCGCAGAAAAACGAAGAACGTCTCTGTCGGAAAAATGCCGGAGCGATCATCGAAATTTCCTTTTGAATGATGGGCAAAGTATCCGTCGCCATGTTAGCACGCCCGATTGCAAGTGGGCAGCGTTCCGGAGGGCAGGAGGCAGGACGTTAGGTCCAGGAAAACGAAAACCCCGCTTTCCACTTGGAAAGCGGGGCATTCGGTGTAGCGTGCAGTTGCAGAAAATTTTCTCGAATTGTTACTCGAGAATCTTCGAAGTATCGCTGATGATCTTGGCGATCATCTTCTTGTTCAACTCACCTTTTTTCAGGGTGTAGTTGACCTTCACAGTGCCTTTGACCCACATCATCAAGGTGATGTCGGCGTCTTTGGCGATCTTGTAAACCGCAGGGCCAGCCAAACCATCGACGTAGGTCAACGGAATGTTCTTGATACCCTGCTTGGCAGCCAGCTCTGTGAGACTGGCTTCTGCGGCATCCGCATCGTCGGTCAGATGAACAACGAAAGCGCCCATCTTCTTCTTGCTATTGGCTGCAACAACTTGATCGAGCTGCTTGACCAGACTGGCCAAGTCGCCGGTGAGTTCGCGTGCGAACAAGCTAACCACCGGACGTCCACCGAGTTTTCAGCGATAGCAAAGCGACTTGCCCTTGTTGGGGCCTGTCACGTCGTTAACGTTGAAAAATTTTGTCTTTTCGCCGATCTGAAGACCGGACTTCAATTCTCCCGCCATAGCCAATCCACCGGCCGTCACGACCAGCAGTGCTACAGAAGGTACGAGCAATCTCCTCATGGACATTACCTCCATTCACGTAAAAAACCGAATTACCTGCCCCTGCACAGAGGATGCGCCAACATAAACGCATCTCTGTATCTTAATGTGTCGGACGTCGAAATTGCAATCTTGTTGAGCGAGTTTTGCCTTTTTTGGACATTTCTTACTTTATCGAGACGGCCCCATTTCCGATCGTTCGACATCAGCCAATTGATCATCGATCACTCGACGGGATATACTTGAGGGATCATTACGATGTCGTGTTTCCTGCAATAATTGTCTCGGATCACTTGATGCCTTCCCGCCTGATTATTCCTGGTGTTTTGCTTTTCGTCGCCTGTGGGGCGCTGTTGTACGCGGTCTTTGCGCCGACGGAACCGTCTGGCCCGATCGACCCACCCGAGCCGATTGCCGACGCCTCTTCGCCTGCTGACGACGACTCTCGCCCATTGATCGTTAAAGAACCCGCAACCACTCCACAGGGGATGGCCTGGATTTCAGGCGGGCAATTTACCATGGGCGACAAACGGGGTGCGCCGGACAAAAGCGCCGAGCATCTCGACCAGATCCCCGAACATCGTGACGCCATTCACGAACATGTCGTCGAACTGGATGGGTTCTGGATCGACAAAACGGAAGTCACCAATCGGCAGTTCAAGGAATTTGCCGACGCAACCGGCTACGTCACAACAGCCGAAAAAATTCCGAAAGCAGAAGATTTCGCCCAGCAAATCGGTGAGGAAGGGGTGAAACGCATTAACCCCGCCGACCTCGTGGCCGGCTCGATCTGCTTCAATTCGGAATTCGACCGCAAAACGCTCCGCAAGGATTTCGCCTTGTGGCCTTACCAAGTCTGGAAGTATGTGAAGGATGCCAACTGGCGACATCCGCAGGGCGTTGGCTCAAACATTGACGACACTCTCGATCACCCCGTTGTGCATGTCTCTTGGCACGATGCCGTGGCGTATTGCGACTGGGCTGGCAAGCGGTTGCCGACCGAAGCCGAGTGGGAATATGCGGCTCGGGGGGGGCTGGAAGGCAAGTCGTACCCCTGGGGAGACAATCTCATGCCGGATGGGAAGCACCCCCACAACAGTTGGCAGGGCGAGTTTCCGTATGAGAACTCCGCAGTTGACGGTTACGTCACGTCATCACCCGCTGGCTCGTTTTCTGCTAACGGGTACGGCCTGTTCGACATGACGGGCAATGTGTGGGAATGGTGCTCGGACAACTACCGACCTGAATACTACGCTTTCAGTCCCAAACGAAACCCTCAAGGTCCGGCTGACAGTTTCGATCCGCAAGAACCGAAAATCCCCAAACGTGTGCAACGGGGCGGCTCATTCATGTGCAGCGACGAATACTGCATCGGCTACAGCGTCTCCGCCCGTATGAAGGGCGAAATGGATTCGGGAGCCTTCCACACCGGCTTCCGCTGCGTGCTCACGCCTGCCATGCACGAAAAACGCCAAGCGAAATCAGCCAAGGACGATCGCTAGAGCGGCTCTCGACGGTCTGTAGCGGGATTCGCCTCACTCGCTGTCAGCGTAGGAGAACCGCAATTGGATCTGCTCGCGGGGCAACGGCTGCCCATCCAGCTCGACATGCGGATAAACAAAGAAGTTCAGCGGCGGCCCGTCTTGCTTCGGTTCCAGTTCGATGTCCCGCCCGACGGTGAACATCACCCGATCCGGCGTCAGGTTGCCGAAGTAGTAATCCTTCAACTCTGGATGTTTGTCGGCTTCCGAAATGTCAACGGGCAGCCAACCCCGTCCGGCCACGTGGAACCAACCCCAGCAGTGGTATCCGCCGATCTTCCCGGCTTTGGCGTCGGTGGGAATCAGGAAGCCGATTTCAAATTTTGCCGGCAGACCCTGCGCGCGGGTGAGTGAAATGAACAGGCTGTGAAAGTCGGTGCAATTGCCATATTTGCTGTCACACACCCACAGCACATCGCCCCGCCCCCAACCAGTGCCTTCCTTCTTGTACGTCACGTGTTGGTCGACGATGTTGTACAGTTGCTTGGCTCGTTCGACTAAATCATTGTGCAACGTCACACCCTGCACGAGTTCCAACGGCTTGCCATCAATCGGCACATTTGTATTGGCAGCCAGGAACAGTTTTGCAGGGTCCGTCGCCTTCGATGTTTCGGGGTCGGCAGCCGTCTCGGTCTTCCCAGCAGTCACCTCACGACGTTCGATGTCGTAAGCCACGTCGAACGTGAGGTCACCGGCGGTCGTGACTTCCGGTTCGAGGTACAGAATACGGTTGCCGTACTTTTTCTCGACGTGTGTTTCCGCAGCAACCGGAACCCGTTGCGTGCCAAGCTGCACCGTTTGGGCTTCGTTCGACGCGGGGATCGGCAACCAGACACGCGGCTTCTGACCCGGTTTCAGCCCGGTGAGCGTGAACCCGTAATCGAAGCGAAACCTGCGTGTACGCGATGCGACAGGCTGCTCTTCACGGGCAGCAACATCGTCCTCGCCCAGTGGCTCATCAATGTTTGAATCGCCACCCTCTTGGGCATCATCACCCAAAGTGGCCTCAGCGACGTCCTCCGACGTATCCCGGCCACACCCGATGGTGGTCAACATGAGCAATGACGACAGCAGTAACGTTTCGATCGCCCGTCGCATCAGAAGCCCCTCTTTCCTGGAACAAATCAGATTCTGAATTGTTATCAATGATGTAAAATTCATTCCATATTCTAATTTGCATCTTACCCTCATCGTTCTCCAACGTCAAAGCGATTTGCCCGACCGATAACAAGAACTGGCCGTTGACTGCTATACTGCCACCATGCAATTCACGGCCCTCAAATCATTCGCGGCAGCGGCCCAGTGTCGGAGCTTTACCAAGGCGGCCCAGTCGTTGCGGATTACACAGTCGGCGGTGAGCCAGCAAATCGCCACGTTGGAGCGAGATCTGGGAACAAAGCTGTTCGACCGCCTGGGACGCCGCGTGGTACTCACCGAAAACGGACAACGGCTGCTCGACTACGCGCACCGTATTCTCGCTCTCATGGAGGAAGCCCGCAGTGAAGTGGGTGGAGGCGAAGCCGAGGTGCAAGGCCCGTTGCGAATCGCATCAAGTACGATTCCTGCTGAATCGGTTTTGCCCGACATCCTCGCCGCGTTTCGCGAGCAATACCCGGACGTGTTCGAGCAGATCACCATTTCCGACAGCCGAGAGGCGTTGCAAGCGGTCGAGCAAGGCGATGTGGAAGTCGCCTTCGTCGGCGAACAACCGCATCACTCCGGGCTGTCCGTCGAGCCGATCGGAACCGATGAACTGCTCCTCGTTGTATCTCCGGAGCATCCACTGGCGGGGCGGCGTAACTTATCGACCAAGGGTCTGCTGGGCGAGTCACTCATCGTTCGAGAACATGGATCGGGAACTCGCCATTGCGTCGAGCAGGCGTTACACGCACACGACGTGTTCCCCGACGACTTAACCATTGTGATGGAAGCCAACTCCAACGAAGCGATCCGCGCGGCGGTCGAACGCGGAGCAGGGGTGGCTTTTCTTTCGCGTCACATTGTGCAAGACAGCCTGGCAGCAGGCCGTCTGCAACACGTTCGCGTACGTGGTCTTGAGACGGTCCGCACACTTTACTTGGTGACCGCGACCGATCGGGCGCCGTCACCGGCCTTGCGTGCGTTTCTCGAATTCATCGCCGCGAGAGCATAATCGACCAACGCGTCATTCGGCTGGCTGATCTGCCGTCTCGTCCATCGTTCGACCGACCGACCACAGCAGGCGAACGTGTGCCTGGTTGAATTCAATGACGGCCTCGAGGTACTCCCGACGGGCTTTCGCCACGGCCTGAACGGCTTGAAGTGCCTCGATGGGCAGGCCGACCAAGCCTCGAATGCGAGTTTGATTGGCGGCGTAAGACTTCTCGGCGTTGCGAATATTTTCATCTGCCAACGACATACGCTCACCCTGCGAACGCACGGCCGACGCTGCCTTGGTGACTTCCGCAGCAATTCGATCCCGCACGCGAAAATTGTCGAAGACCATCTGTCGGTACCGACTCTTTTCCTCATCGCGCGCTGCCCGCGTACCAAAGCCCAGGTTGCGAATCTGCCAAACCGCCAGTGCGTCAAAGTCGCCCCGACCGTCGAGTTGGTCAAGGTTGTCACCCACACCACCACCGAACGCTCCCGACGACATCCCCAAGTGCAGGCTGGGAATGAAGGGCCGCCACTGCTCGGCACGCACGCGTTGCTCACTCGCTGCGACCTTCCATTGCGTTTCGGTCGTTTCGGGTCGTGCGGCGTGCGCTTCGGAGATCAGCGAGGCAAGATCGGCTGTCTCGACAAGCGGTTTACGCGGCGGACGCCAGGCCCATTCATGGCCGTCCCCAAGCTCTAACCCAGTCAACTCCTGAGACTCCAACGCTTCGGTCTCCAGAATCGTACCCGGCATGAGCTTGTCGGCATCGAGTTGCAAAAGCCTGGCAAGCTCTGCGGAAGCGATATCGCGTTCCATGTTCGCAAGGATGGCAGCCTGCCGACGTGTGTCTAACTCGACCCTGACCCGAATCGTATCGGCTTCCGATCCTTTGCCCGCAATGACGAACGCCTTCGTGAGATCGAGAAGCTGTTGAACTTCTTTGACCGTTCCCTCTGCAAGCGAAAGTCCCGCTTGCGCCTGCATGAGATCGAAGTACGCCAACCGGGCCGACATTAACGTGTTGTTGTACGCAACCGTGTGGCGTGCCTGTTCGGCATGCAACAATCGATGCGCGTTGCGAGGCTCGAAAATGGCATCCGCCAAAGAGAGATCCACCATTAACCGAGCCGGACCACCCGCTCCACCCGCAGTTGGCGCTCCGCCCAGGCCCGCTCCACCACCGACGAACAAGGAATTACGGCTGACATCAACAACATTTCCACTCGTCGCCTGAATCTGCCCCTCGTGTTTCGTGTAACCAACGCCGGCATTCAGCGAAGGTAACCAGAGCACCTTCGCCGCATCCCAGCGAGCACGGGCTTCGTTCACCCGCTCGGCGGCCAGTCTGACCGTCCAGTTGTCTGTGCCGGCGATCTGCATGATCTGCGACAAATCGAACGACTGGTGACTCGCGACATCTGGTTTGGAATCGCCGACCGATTCAAAAATCGCCGCAGGGGCCGGCGGCAAGTTCAGTTCACTTTCGCCACCCCCAGGGATCTCGAAAATATCAGGCTGCACCTGTGCAGAAACCTGCTGAATCTTCGGCCTGCTCGGTCGTTCCGTGTTTCTCGACGTCCGCTTCCAACCGTCACTCTGCGGCTTGGTGATTCTGGGAGCCTTGGCAACCGTGGGATGATTCGCAAGGCTCGCCTTTGTCGCCGGTTCGGTCTTCCGACTTGAAACGAGAGCTGGCGAACGAAGTGAGCCGGAACGGCTCTTGTCCTGATTTTCGACGATGACTGGATCGGAACTGCCAAGGGGAGCCATGACGACTTCAAACTGGCATCCCGCGAGGCCAGCGGCCACCAAGACGGCCGGTGCGAAGATTCGGACTCCAGAACGGGTCAACATAGACTGATACCTACCGTGTTAAAATATAACGGTTGTATCAATCGTATCGGTTGCCCCTCAGCAGATCCGTGACCTCATTTGGACATTTCGGCAGAAATCATCGCTCCCTCTGCAATGCCAGTCCCACCTTGCAGAACGATGGTCTCGTCGACTTTGACGCCCTCACGCACGCCGGCGCGGCTACCATCTTCAAAAACGATATCCACTGCCCGATGCTGGGCCGCGCCGTCGCTCCCCACAACTACGACATAACGCGGGCCACCCTCTTGGCCTCTGACCAAGGCCGATGCCGGAACGACAGGTAGCCGGCCGTTCTTCCCGCCCCAACTCTGCAACGTAATCCTCACGCTCCCGAACATGCCGGGGACGAGCGTGTGTTTTTTCCCCGTTTTTGGATCGGTGACGGGGTTCTTGAAATCGGCCTCGATCCGCAGCATGCGAGATTCACGATCGAGGTTCGTTGCCACCCGCGATACCCGGCCGGGAATCGTTGCGGCCTGAAGACCGCCGACCGAGTGAAACCATACCGCTTGCCCTCGTCGAACGTGAACTGCCCGGGTGTTGGGAACCGCAACAACAACACGCACCATGTCGGTCCGCGTCACAACGAACAGCGGCGTGGCCCCCGAGTTGCTCGTGGCCGGCCTGACGAACGAACCGTGGTCAACCAAGCGTTCGGTAATCACGCCTGCAAAGGGCGATTTGATCGTGGCGTAGTCGATCATCGTTTGAGCCTGTGCCACAGCCGCCTTGGCCACTTCGACTTGTGCGTCGGCTCGTGCTTTGTCCGCGTTCGCTTTTTCGATGTCTGCGCCGGCCGCATCAACACTGGCCTTGGCTGTGAGAATGGCCGAAGCCGCACTTTTCTCGGCTGCCGTTGCGGCGGCCAGCGCGAACTTCGCCTCGTCACGACTTTTCTGATTGACTAACCCTTTCAACGTCTTGATCCGCTCGAATGCCTTGTCGCGAAGTTCAACCAGCGCCTGCTTTTCTTCTTGCACGAAACCGGCTTGCTCTCTTTCCTTCTCACGCCGGGTCAACTCCGCTTTCGCTTGTACGACAGCCGCTTTCGCCTGTGCAACCTCACTCTTGGCCTGTGTGACGAGAGCCATCTTCTGTGTCAACTCGTTCTCCAGTTCCGGCACGTCCAGAACCGCCAATGCGATCTTTGCCGCGACAGGCGTGCCGATGTCGACTGTCTCGCCGTCGACAGTTCCGAGTCGTGTCACATAGCCGCCCACTTTCGCCAATAATTGCACGGTTTCGTACCCACGCACCGTCGCGCCGGGAAGGTCGAGCGTTTCCTCGTATTCGATGTCGGTGACTTTTTCGAGTTTCCAACCGGACGCGCCGTTGGATGCGCCCGCCGTCACATTGGCCTGTTTGTCCGAACCTGTCTGCTCTTGTGATTCATCCGCCTTTTTGCAGCCAACCAACCCAAACCCCACTGTCAGACAAACAAACGCCAGACAGAACATCGTCAACAGACGAAACGGGCGGGCCGTTTGCCAATTCCGAGAGTCTTTCTTGTCGAACATCACGCAGCACCCCGTGGGGAAAACACGAATTTCAAAACGCAGCTCGCTCTCGCAACATCACGCCCAGCCCGCTTCAGGTTCCTCTTTGGTCGGCTGGCGTTTGATCAGCACGTACAAACAGGGCACCACAAATTTCGGCAACAACGTGGCGGCAATCACACCGCCGACAATCGTGCGTGCCAATGGAACATCCGCCTCGCTTCCCGATAATCCACCGAACAACGAAGGGAACGCCATCGGTGTTAACGCGAGAATCGTGGTCACCGAGGTCATCAAGATCGGCCGGAACCGCACGATGGCCGCATCGACAATCGCCGTCTTCACATCAGCCCCTTCTTCCAGCCGATGGTTGGCGAAGTCGAGCAACACAATGGTGTATTCCACCACGATGCCGATCATCATGATGATCCCCATGAACGACTGAATGCTCAGACGCGTGGAAGTGAGATACAAGATCGCCGCCACACCAATAAAGCCCAGCGGCACCGTGACCAGCACGATGAACGGATCGACGAACGAACGGAACTGCGCCACCATCACCAGGTACACCAGCACCGTTGCCAGTACCAATCCCAACGCGAAATCAACAAATGAGTCTCGCATCGAACGCACTTCACCTTGCACGTCCAGCGTGAAAGCCTTGTAGCCTGGCGCGTTAATGGCGTAGCGCGTCGGACGATTCAACCCAATCGATGTCAGCACGCCCTGCAACCACTCCGGATAACGCGAGGCCGCCGCACGGCTGTCTTTGAGAACCGACAACTGCAAGGGATGCCCGACCGCAGTGAGTTTCTCTTCGATCTCAGCGACCACAGATCCAATGTCTCTGTCTGAAGAGACGTTGGCGAACACATCGGTCACCCGGGTGATGTTTCGCTGATTGATCACCGAGGGCACTTTCTTCGTGGTATCGAACTTGGCCACATCGCCCAGGAAGATCAGTGTGCCGTCGTCGCGACTTTTGATCGGAATATCTTTCAGCGTATCCAGCGAGGTGATTTCTTCCTCGAAGTATTGAGCACCGAGAAAATAGTGATTCCCGTTATCAGGAGCGACCCAGAAGGCCGGATCGAAATTGATCGAGCTGTTCGTCGAGCTGACAAGCGACTTCATCACCTCTTCGGGCGTCACTCCCAAATCGAACGCCCGCACACGATCGATTTCGACATCGATCACCGGATAATCCAACCGTTGGGCAATTCGCACATCTTGGGTGCCCTCGACACTCTTCATTGTCGCGACAAGTTTCTCGGCGATTTCATGGGCCGTTTTCAGCGTGTAACCGGTGACTTGCAGATGAATGGGAGAGGGTTCGCCCATGTTCAACGCGGCCGTGAGAATACCGCCGGTGTCGAACGCGAATTCGACATCCTCGCCGAATTCCGTTTTGAATTGCTCGCGGAGTTTGTCGACGATCTCAAAGACGCTGCGATCGCCCTCTTCCCCCATTTGGACCAGCAAGAACGCATCCATCGGGGCGGTGTTCGGTGTGTAGGCTGCGGGCCAATCCATCAGCACGCCGATGTTCGAGATCAGCATGCGACAATTCGACCCGGCCTTCGCCCGCACCACTTCGGCGGCTGTCAAAATACGATTCTGTCCGCCGGCGTACTTTTTCTTCGTCGCAGGATAGATGGAGTCAGCGGTCGGATTATCAGGAGCCGGGTCGCCGATCTCCCTGACAACCGCGTTCTCGACCCGCTTCATCAACGCTTCCGTATCTTCAAGTTTCGTCCCCGACTTGGCTCGTACATAGACCGTGAACTGCCCCGAATCCACCGGCGGGAACAACTCGCGCCCCGTGTTTGCCATTACGAACAACGACCCCACGAACAAGACCACCGAGGTTATTAAAACCGCCCACTTCACCCGCAAAGCGCCCATCAGCAATTTTCGATAGCCACCGACAAGCCAGCCCAGTTCTTCAGTCGGCGCAGCGCCGCCAACACCTGTCTCGGTCGCGCGTGCGTGACGCGACCCCATAATCTTCGCAGCCGCCACCGGTATGAAGAAAATCGCCACCAGATACGACGCAATCACAGCAAACAACACCGCCACCGCTAACGGCGTAAACAGGTACTTCGCCAGCCCAGAAAGGAACAGCACCGGGAAGAACACTACGATGAACGTGGCCGTCGAAACGAACAGCGGCACCGCCACTTCCCGCGTGCCGTCCAAGGCGGATTGAAGCGAACCCTTGCCCATTTTGAGATGACGTTCAATGTTGTCGATCACCACAATCGCTTGGTCAATCAAAATTCCAACCGCCAACGCCAACCCGCCCAACGTCATCGCGTTGATCGAGTTGCCCGTGAAGTACAAACCGATGATCGATGTCAGAATCGAAATCGGAATCGTCAACACAATCACAATCGTGGCCCGCAAGTTCCCCAGGAACAACAACACGACCAACCCGGCAAACACCGCACCCAAAATGGCAGCCAGTTGCAAGGCTGAGATACTCTCTCGCACCTTGACCGACTGGTCCATCACCACGGCCAGTTCCAGGTTCTTCATCTTCGGGTCATCCGACCCATCTGGGCGACGTTTCTCTTCCTTTAGCCGATTGGTAATCTCCGAGAGCTTCTCATTGATGCGATCGACAATCTCAATCGTGTTCGATCCCGGCTGACGATAAACCGGCACGTAAACCAACGTGCGACCGTTCACGCGGACGATGTTCGATTGAATCTGGTGGCTGTCCTTCACCTCTCCGATATCGCGAAAGAAGATCTGGCTGCCGTCCGCCGCCTTCTTGATCGGGGCATCATTCAACGCGGCCACCTTGTCGGGGATCGCGTTGGTGTAAATGTAGAATTCCTTACCTAAAATCTTCGCGCTGCCGGCAGGGATAAGGACGTTCTGCTTCTTGAGCGCCGCATGCACATCCAGAATCGACAACCCGTGCGCTCGCAGTTTATCCGGTTTGACATACGCCAGAATCCGCCGCAACTTCCCGCCGTTCACCGCCGGGGCAATCACGCCGTTGATCGATTGCAAATTGTTTCGCAGATTCTTGTAGGCAACGTCGTAGAGTTCCGAGTCGTTCATGTCCGGGTTGGAAACCGAGACCAAACACAACGGCACGCTGGCGGTGGGGTCGAACGGCATGACCATCGGCGGAATGGTCCCCGGCGGCATGTAGAACAGGTCACTCATCGCGTAGCTGGTGACCGAACTCATCGCCTCGGCTTGGCTGACGCCTGGATGGAAGAAGTCCTTCACGATGCAGACGCCCTGCATCGCTTTCGCTTCCTGATGCTCGATCCCCGCCGACTGCCCGGTCCAGCGTTCCAGCCGCATCATGATGTCCTGCTCCATCACCTCCGGCGGCATGCCGGGGTAGAAGCAGAGAACCTGCACAGCGGGCGTGTTGTAAGTCGGCAGCAAGTCCGCCGGAATCCGGGCCATGCTGACCGCGCCGACGACAAACACCATCAGCACCAGCACGAGAACAAGATAGGGATTCTTCAGCGCAGCTCGAATCATGCGGGCCTTTTCCTCACAACGTTAAACAGGGCGTCACCTCGATTCGGACGATCATAATCCGAAAGCAACAACCTTTGCGCACATCACCCCTTTTACCATTCTGTTGTAGCAACGACAGGTCATGGGGTAAACCGCGCTTTGGCGATCGGCGCGAGTCGAGAGAAACCATCGATTTGCTGGGTAACCCAGGTTTTCAAACCTGGGCGACGAAGTCGCAAGAGGTTGACAGAGAAAATGATGCGGTCACGATAGACTATTAATCCGTCAACCTATCGGAAAGCAGAAAACCTGATGACCAGACAGACAGCAATCACTCCATGGAGCAAACTCAGTATCTTCTGCTGTGTCGCCATCCTTTCCTCGGGCCTCTCAACCGCCAACGCCCAGCGTGATCTGAAGACGTTCGATTACCAAGCGTTGGTCAAAAAGCGAAGCCCCGACGGCCCGCCGCGAATTGGGGAGATCGTTTGCGTTGGCAGTTCGCATATGGCGATCTGGAAAACTGTCCGCAAGGACTTGGCTCCGCTGACGATCTACAACTTCGGCATCGGCGGCACCACGATGAAAGACGCGGCCGATCATTTCGCGCGGGAATTGGTGATTCCCTACAAACCGCGAGCCGTCATTCTGTATGAAGGCAGCAACGACATCGCGCGTGACATGACCCCTGCCGAAATCCTCGGCCACTTTCGCCGCTTCTACGGGCAAGTTCGCAAAGCGTTACCCGAAACACGTTTCTACGTACTGGGCATCGTCCCCAGCCCGGAAGAGCGGTTCGAGAAGTGGGAAACGCTCAAGCAAGCCAACACCGCTTTGCAGAAAGAATGCAACACCCAACCTTGGTTGACGTTCATCGATACGACCACAGGACTGATCGGCAAAGACGGCCAACCTCGTTTGGAATGCTTCCTGCCGAAAAACATTCACATGAACGCCAAGGGGTACAAAGTGTGGGCGAAGGCTGTTGCACCGGTGGTGGTGAAAGTGGAGAAGGAGCGGGTGTTGAAGGAGAAGTGAGCGAAACTCAGTCACCAATGGCCTTCGAGCCGGAATTTGAAAGCCGCAACAATGCGAGATTCTGATCGCAAAGGCCTGTGGACTCTCTTCGCAATCTTCGATCTGGTTCTCGTTGCCGCTTCCGTACTTACGTGGTTGCTCTGACGGGTGACAAGAAGTTGCCGTTCACGGATCCCTACTGGAAATTTCCTGCATGCACAGGACAAACCTCTTGTGCTTGCAGCACCCAGGAACGAGTTCCTGGGCCACCCCTGCGTCGATGCTATGACGACGAAATGTCAGCCTTTGAAGCTTGATGCCCGCAAATCCGACAGTGGCCGGTGAAAATCGTACGGATTCTCCTCCCGCACTTTGCGCAGCGGTATCCGATCATCAAAAAGACCATAAGTCCGCAGAGGTAGATTGGAGCTAGGATAATGTAGATAGGTATCAGGATGACATGAATTAACAGACGCATGGCTGGCCCTTGCAGCAACGTAGCGGACTGTTTGCAGGTCACAATAACGCCCCTTGACGTTGGCTGAACGGTACTTTCGGTCCGCACCGCCGACCCTACTTCGGCGCACACGTCAAAAATCCACGCACCGCCGTCAGGTACGCATCCCCTTCATCCGAGGGCACCATGTGGCTGCTGTTCGCGAAGATCTTCAGGTGGGCGCGGGGGATTTTTTCGGCGATGAGTTCGGAATGGTGCGGGGGGCAGATCCAGTCTTGCGCACCGGCCAGCACGAGGGTGGGGCAGGGGATGGTGTGGAGTTGGTCGATGTAGTCGTACGTGCGCAGGAAGTCGCCGAAGCCCAGGTTGAGTTGCTCGAAGTTGCGGATGGAGAGTGACCAGTTTTCCTCGAATTTCGCTGCGTCGAACGTCGTCGAATACGATGGCCCCATGTGTTTGTAGTAATCGTAAAGCTGCTCCTGCGACTCGAAGGTGCCGTTCCACAGCCATTCACACACTCGCTGTTGGTCGGGCGTGCCTTGCTCGGCGATGAATTTTTTCGCGTCGTCGAGAAAGCGGTAACTGGGGGCCGTCACACTGAGGATCAAATTCGATAACCGCTCGGGATAGCGAATTGCATACCCCTGAGCGACCATGCCACCATACGATGAGCCGAGCAGGCAGATGCGATCGAGGCCCAAGTGTTCGCGGAGTGCGTCGACGTCGTCGATGTTGTTTTCCAGCGTGTTGGATGCCGGATCGGCTTTGGAACTGCGTCCGGATCCGCGATGATCGATGAACACCAACTGGACCACATCCCGCAACGCACCGATTTGCGTTTTGAAACTGGCATGGTCTCCGCCCGGCCCACCATGCAACAGGAAGACAACAGGCCGCTCGACCATCACGCCCCCTCGCGGCTCGAAGCCGACGCCGTCGACGTCAAAGAAAATCTCGGTATCCCGAATCCTGGCACGCATGGTTGGTCCTTTTCAATCTGAGACTGACCGACCGATTCTGCGCTCCTGGTCGGATCGTGGCAAGGAACACCACTAAGACTCGAAGACACGAAGAAAGTAAGAGGAATCTAGGGCAGATCGGGATTGGCCGCAAAAAGGCGCAAGAAACACAAAAGTTATTTTCATGTGTTGTGGAAGACGAGCTCGTTCGTCATCAGGTAGAAATCTCTTTCTGCGCCTTTTGTGACTTTTTCCGGCAAGAAGAAGATCCCGGAGAAAACCTTGCCTTTCTCATGACGACTGCTTGGTGCCTTGGTGGTTCGCCAGAGTTCCACACTTGTCCCTTCACGATTAGGTCGCGATGATGCCGGTTTTCCTTCAACGATGACTGCCATGACCCCTGAAAAGACCGAAGGCCTCATCATTCGGCTGGCCAATTTCAGTGAGACGAGTCAGGTGGTCACGTTTTTCACGCGTGAACATGGCAAGGTGGCGGCGTTGGCGAAGGGGGGCAAGCGACTGAAAAGCTCCTTCGAGGCTGCTCTTGACCTGTTGACCGCTTGTCGCATAGTTTTCCTGCGCAAATCATCTGCCAGCCTCGACATCCTTACCGAAGCACAACTCGTTTTCCGCTTTCAGCCCCGAAAAAAAAGTCTCGGAAGCCTGTATGGCGGGTACTATGTGGCCGAGCTGCTGGATGGTTTGACCGAACCTTACGACCCACACCCAACATTATATGACGAAGCGTTGACAACTCTGTCACGCCTTGCCGAGGAAAACGACCCGAAACCGATCATCGCGCGATTTGAACTGCTGATGTTGCGCGAAATCGGCCACTTACCAGAGTTCGATCGCTGTGTTATTTGTGACCAAGTCCCCCAAGCAGGCAACGACTACTCGCATTGGATTTCACAAGGAGGAGTCATCTGCCAGAACTGTGCCAAACCCGAATACCGACAACAACGAATTCAAGCGGGAACACTCGCGGTGTTAGACAAGCTCGCGAATGAATCAACGGAAGTTGCCACCCGCCTGGTACCCTCGCCACAACAAGTCAAAGAGATTCACAAAATCGCATTAGGTTCCCTTTCGCAACTGCTCGGTCGTCGGCCGAAAATGCTGCGATACCTGCCTTTCTGAATTCACACATTCTCGGCCGTTCGGCCACTCAGCTGCTCCCCACAATTCTTCCCATCACAGACTCACGCGAGCAATCAAGGATGATGACCGCGTCTCGAATGAAAAACACGACCGGCGCGCAAGGGCGTGTCGCAATTGGTGTTCTCGCATTGGCCGCTTGCGCATTGAGCGGATGCCGGACACCGTTGGATTTGTCGGGCTTAACGCGAAGCGACGACGCCGAACGTCTGGCGTCCACCGCAGACGTCACCGGTCCGCTCGAGCGATTGCTTAGCCGCAAGCGGGGTGAGAAGGAATCCAACTCGCTGGCTCAGGCGGAAGGCTTGCAGGATTACCGCAAGGCCGAAAAGTTATACGACGCCGGGCAGCATAAGGACGCCGAGAAGGCGTTCAAGAAAATCGCAAAAAAGTACAAGGACAGTCCGGTTGCTGAAGACGCCCTCTTCATGAGGGCCGAATCGCAATTCGCACTGAAACGCTATTCCTGGGCACAAGACGGCTACGACGAACTCATCAAAGAATTCCCCACCACACGCCACATGGATCGTGTGACCAATCGCTTATTCACGATTGGTCGTAGCTGGTTGGACTTCCCGGAAATTGCGACATCCAGCGAGATTCAACAGGTCGACTTTGAAAACCTCGGCTCGACCCCGCCTCCGGAACCGACCAAAGAAACAAGCTTCGACCCCACCAAGTCGATCCCGGTTTTGCCGAACTTCCACAATCGATCACGGCCGGTTTTCGACACCAAAGGTCGCGCGTTGCAGGCGTTGAAATCGATCTGGATGAACGATCCCACCGGCCCGCTGGCCGATGATGCTCTCATGCTGACCGCCAGCCATTATCTGCGTAGCGGGAACAATGTCGAAGCCGATCGCTATTACACGATGGTCCGCGAGGAATACCCGAAAAGCCCGCATTTTGAAAATGCCTACAAGTTAGGGGCGCATGTGAAACTGATGTCATATCAAGGCGCGTCGTACGATGGCAAATCGCTGGAAGATGCCAAATCGCTGAAGGCGACTTCGCTGCGAATGTTTGGAAACATGGACGACCGCCAGCGTCTCGAAACGGAAATTGCGAAAATTGGTGTGGCCGAGGCGGATCGCGATTGGAAAATGGTCGAGTATTGGCAGGGCAAGAACAAGCCGAAAGCGGCCGCGGTTTATTGTCGTGAAATCATCCGCCAATTCCCACGCACTCCACATGCCACCCGCGCACGCAAACTGTTGGCAGAGATTGAGCCGGGCAACGTCGCGATGTCCGCACGCCGGCCGTCACCTTCCTCTGCGACCGAGCGACGGCGTATTCCACGCGAGTTGATCGAAGATTCGGCGAAGCCGTCTCCCGCGAAGAGGCTCAAAGATTGGATGCCCAATCTCCGACCGACTCCGAAACGCGAAGATGAACCGTCAACTCTTGACCCCATTCCGCAGCCGAACAACTTGCAACAAGCATCGACTCCGCGAAGTTCTCGCCCGTCACGGTTCTCGGTTGGCTCACCTTTGAAAGCCATCAAGGGCTGGTGGCCAAAACTGAAGCCGGTTCCCAACAGCGATGCGAAAAGCCAACCAGCCAAACCCGCAACGACTCTCGACGTCACCGGACGGGTTAAGCTGTAGCCTCGGAAAGCATGTAATGCGACGGCTGTTATTGATTCTGCCTCTTTGCCTGGTCGCGGGTTGCGGCTACACAATTGGTGGGAACTATCGCACGGAGCTGCGCACCGTTGAAGTGCCGATTTTTCAATCGGAATCTGACCGGCGAGGTGTGGAGTTTCAGCTGACCGAGGCGGTACAAAAACAGGTCAAGCTACGGACACCCTTCCGACTGGCGAAGGCCCCCTATGCCGACACCCGCCTGACCGGCCGGATTGTGAGCGTCGACAAACGATTGATCGGGCTGTCCGGTACCGACGAAGGCCGCGAGCTGCAATACTCGGTTGCCGTTCAGGTGACTTGGGAAGACCTGAATACCGGGCGAATTCTTGCCCAAGAGAATGTGCCGATTGAGCCGGACATGATCCACCTGGTTTCCGATGCCGAGTTCGCACCGGAAGTCGGCCAGTCGATGGCCACCGGCGAACAACAGGCTCTGGACCGCCTTGCACGACGCATCGTCGAGCTGATGGAAGTCCCCTGGTGAGTTTCCGCCAGCCTGCGGTGTGAACTCAACGCGACTCGACCGCCGTCACCGCACGCATCGCGGCCACCGCCACGCGGGTGTCCTGGTCTTCCACCACTTCCAGTAACGTGTCAAGACATTCCGCCGTGCCGACACGGTGGAGTACTTGGCAAACTGCCAGCCGGACCTCGGCACTTTCGCTTTCGATTTGCACCAGCATTTCTTCTTCGACGGCCGGACCGATTTCGATCAGCGCCTTGATGACATGCGAGCGGTCGAACGCATTGCCGAGTCGATCGGCCAACGGCCCGATGGCCTGCTTGGGCTTCAGGAACCCGAGTAAATCGATCACGGTTTTTCGTTGTGCGGGTATTTCAATCGCAAGCTGCTTCACCAACGCGGGCACCGTGGAATCGTTCGCCCACACGCGTAACCCGAGTACCACATTGCGGCGGATGAAATTGTTCTCCGAGGCCAGTAAGGGCACGAGTAACTCGTTGACTTCGCCTCGGCGTAACTCGTCGACTTCCAACTTCGCGATCACGGCCGTTCCTTCACGAATTCGTTCTTCATCTTCCGACTGAATATCGGCCAAGGCTCCGATGAACGGATCGACATCGGGTTTCTGCTCTTCCACAACCACCTTCGGTTTATGGATCGGCTGCGGGTCGCTCTCCACGGTCTCCCGAGCCTTCTTGACGGCTTTCGGAGGCTTCTCTGAGACCAAATTGCCACATCCCCCGGCGGTCATCACCAAGAGAGCAAGGCACACAGCCCCCGTTCGGTCGCGACAAATCCGGTTGCCTGAGAGAGTGATACGCATTCGACGATTCCCGTTCTGAAGACAGTCCGTGGTAACGACCGCCTATTGTGACACATGCTCGATCACCACACCAGACGGCGGAACCGATGAGGCTTGTTCCGAACCTGACTGATCTTTCCACATCCTGCCGTTCCTGATAGCTTTCCGCCCCTCTCTCCTCGTAATTCAACGCACATTTCCGTATCTCGCACAAGCGAACCGGCCAGCTTGGCTGGGGGCGTTTGTTGCGTCGTCGCGACCACACCGCACTCCCTTCACGAGCCTTTGAACGGGTCGACCATGTCCGGCAGCGGCTGGCTTAAAATCTTGTCGGTCGTCTGGTGCCTGCTGGCATCGGCCGGATGCCAGATGCTTGGCGCAAATGCCTGGCCCGAGCCAACGCTCGATGTGCTGGCCGACAAACTGGCAGCCGACGGCTGGCAAGTGAACCGCGACAACTCTGTGCTAGACCTTGTCGACGCAGCAGGTCGGCAACACTCGACTGACCATGCTGAATCCCGTTGGACATATCACATCCGCCCCCAACCCGAGACGAAGGTCGATCAGAAAACCAAGCCCTCAAGAGACAGCAAGTCGAAGCCAAAACCCGAACCTTGGACTAAGCTATCGCCGCCCAACGAGAAACAAAAGCTCGCAACGGATTCTCGCGATTCAAAAGATGCCAAACCGGATGACACCCAACCCAATCCGGTGGGACCGTCTCTGCCAGAATCGTCGTCTGCGGAATCATCGCCCCGAGAATCCGCACCGACAGAGGCCTTCTGGAGTGGAATGGAAGACCTGACCGTTACCGAGTTCCTCGATGCGCTCGATGACCGCATGCGAACTGATTCATCGAATCGCGAGCATGTCACGGCGGTCAGCCAATTGGCTTTGCAAGAGTTGGCAACCCGCAACGACTTGGTAGGCTGGAACGCGGCCATTCATCTCGCACGACGTTTCCCAGAGGCCGCCGCCGACATCGCGCCAACGCTTAAATGGATCGCCCTGGAACAGCCGGCCTTTGAGGCAGTCAGTGGCCAGTTCGTTGACGACGGACAAGTTAAGCCACAATCACAACCGTTCGCTTTTCGCCCCCGGGAGAAGTTTGCAGCCGCACGTCGGTGGCTCGATGAGAAGAGAGGGAAACAGTCACCAACAACTCCACTCGCCACGACGAAGCCGTCTCACGTCTCTGCTGCCATGCAGACGGCCGCCATCGAAGCCTGGTGTCTCACGTTGTCGAAAACCGATCCCGACATTCGTATCGCCTTAACACCGGCCGGACGAGTACTTCAGGAAACGTATCTGCCGACGCATGTGCGCGGTGAGTTGTTTCGCAGTCTCGCCTGGTGGTTGCCGCCGGACGAAATCCCGTACTTGGCCCGCGCGCTGGAAGATCGGGACGACAAACCGCAAGCTCCACGCGAAGTGCGTCGCGCCGCAATCGATGCATGCCTGATACACACCGTTTCCCGCCGAGTTCGCCCATCAAGTTTGCCCGAGTCCACCGTTCCCGACTCTCAGCAAGCGTTCGATCCATCCTTGTGGCCGACAACGGTTGAGAATTGCCGTTGGGATGCCGACGCGCATGTGCGGAAATCGTTCGCCCGCTGGATCGGCTTGTCACGCCATCAGCGAGGGTTCCCCTTATTGACCCTGCAACTGACCGACACCGATCCGCGTGTCCGGGAAAACGCCATGATCAGCCTGGGGTATCTCGGGACGGCTGAAGCCCGTGTTAAATTGCAACAGCAAGCCGCAATGCCGCAGGAGAGAGTTCGCGCCTTTGCGATTCGCGGACTGTCACATTTCGGACCGGAAGCGGTCGTGCCTTTTCTCAGCGACACATCGTATGTAGTCCGCGAGGCGGTGGTCGAGGAATTGGCGAAACACCCGTCCTCCGCAACAGCCTTGCGGATGCGAACCCTGCTCACAGACAAATCGCTCCCCGTGCAACTTACGGTGGTTTCGGCAGTCTCCGAGTGGCCGAATTCTCTGGCCATTCCACTTCTGTTGCACGGCATGCGTGAGAGTTCACGTGCCACCCGGAAAAAATGCTTCGACCGCATCCGCAAACGCACCCCGTTGACGACCGGCTATCGCTTTGACGCATCACGTAGCGAACGGAACATGATGATCGGTCGGCTTATCGCCGACGCGAACTTGTCGACATCCTTTATCGACGGATTAAGAGAAACGGGGCTTCGCAGAGAACTGTCGAATAAGAATTCACTGCACTCGCGGGAAATTGAAGAGCAACTTCGACAACTGTCCGTTGCACCGAAGAACTCACCGCTCGCCACACAATTACTCGAACAATTATGCCACTCTGACCGTAGCGACGCCTACATCATCGAACGGTTTCTCGAAAAACATCTTACAGGACAATTTCGCGAAACCGTTCTGCGCGAGGTGCTACCGGAATTGAGCGAGGCGCATCGGTCACTGAAGATGCTTGTCGACTCCGACGTCCGCATTCGGCGACGTGCGGCGGCCAGCTTGGCAAGAGAAAGTGAAAAGTTGTCGTTGAGTTCCACGACGTTGCGCGAGTTGAGAACAATTCTGGTTCACGAGCAGGATCGGCTTGTTTGGCAATATGTGATGAAAGCCGCCAAACGAGACGCCACCGAGGAAGGTGCGCAACTCGCCCTGCTGGCCATCAACAGCACCTGGCCCGACATCCGGCGACTGGGCTGCGAATACATCTTGCTCCACCCCCGGCAAGAGTATGCACTCTGGCTGATTCCCTTATTCTACGATGACCACCTCGACGTCCAATATGTGGCCGTCGAAGCCGCCGGGAAATGCAGAAACCCCGGCGTACTCAGAAAGCCTCCGCAATCGGGTGACCTGCTGACACCGGGTGGATTGAGATCACTCTTGGCGTCGTCCGATCGAGAACTGCGTTTTCGGACAGCCGTTGCACTCACACTCTTGGGCGATGTCGCGGGAGAAGAGGAATTGTTGCGAATGAGTTACGAACCGAACGCCAAGATACGGACTCAAGCCGTTCAGGCGATGGCAGAGACGGGTCGCACGCGGTTTCGGGATCATCTTATCCGGACTGCTTGGACCGAAAAGAACGACCTCGTTCGACGAGCAATTTTTAAAAGTTTGGAAACACTCACGCCACGCGACGAACGGCCAGTGGGTTTGGATCAAGCCAAAAACGACTACGGTCGAGCTGAGCAGTGGATCGCCTGGCGGAAGAAACGACAGGCATTCACAAGACAGAATACCACAAGACAATCCACCAACCAGCAGCCAGAGCCGCCACGTTAATCTCGAATTCGCTATACTCCACCGCCCCCAGCCTATCAGTCAGACGTATCTGCAAGAACTCGGAGATCTGTCGATGTCGAACTCCAACGAGGACTTTCAGCTCGAGTGGCACGGCAACGCCGTCGTCGTCATTCCGGCCGCGAATGTGGAATCGATGCGCTGGGATCTGATCGAACAATCTGCCGATGTCGTCATGGCACCCCTGAGCGACCAAGAGGTGCCGATGATCGTTTTCGACTTAAACGATGTCAACTACTTCGGCTCGGTCTTCCTGGCATTGCTGTTGCGGTGTCACAAATTCGCCAAAAGCCGAGGCGGTGAGTTGGTCCTCTGTGGTGCCAGCAAGATGGCGCAAGAGCTGTTGCGCGTCACTTCGTTGGATACGCTGTGGGCAATCTACGATACGCGTGAGGAAGCCCTCGACGCGGTCTCCACGTAGAAACGCCCCTCACATCGCCCGGTCTTCATCACAAATCCTGGCACCGAACGGTTACGGAAAACCGTCATGGCACGTAAACAACCGCGTAAACCATCACGGACACGCCCCGACGTTTCTGAATCAGACGTCATGCCGACCGAGCATGAGGCTGGCATCTGGAATCAGTCGGACCTCATCGACGAAATCAAGCAGACCGCCGATGGGCTCGCGCGAGACCATGCCACACGCGGCGACCTGAAGATTCTCAGTCGTGCGCTCCGCGAACTCCGTTACGCCTTCAAGGTTTTTACGCCGTATCGCAATCGCCGCAAAGTGACCGTTTTCGGGTCGGCTCGCACCCCTCCGGAGCATCCAGCCTACGTGCAATCGGTCGAGTTCGGTCGCCGGATGGCCGAGCGCGAGTGGATGGTTCTCACAGGGGCCGGCGGCGGAATCATGGAAGGGGCGCATGTCGGAGCGGGCAGAGACATGTCGATGGGCGTCAACATCATGCTGCCTTTCGAGCAGGAAGCCAACTACGTTATCTCCAACGACGAAAAGCTGGTTCACCTCAAGTACTTCTTCACGCGCAAATTGCTATTCGTGAAGGAAGTACACGCAGTCGCTTTGTTCCCCGGCGGATTCGGCACGCAAGACGAGGGATTTGAAACACTCACGCTCGTGCAAACCGGAAAACGCGACCTGATGCCGATCGTCTACATCGACGAACCGGGCGGCACGTATTGGTCAGAATGGGCCGAATTCATCGAGAACCGACTGCTGGCCGATGAGTTGATATCCCCGGAAGATCTCTCATTGTTCCGCGTCACCGACAATATCGAAGGGGCCGTCGAAGAGATCATCCGCTTCTATTGCGTTTACAACAGCATGCGTTATGTACGCGGCAAACTTGTGTTGCGACTGCACCGCGAACCCGACAATGCGTTTGTCGAGCGTTTGAACGATGAATTTAATGGCATGCTGGAATCGGGCCGCATCGAAAAAGTCGATGCGCATCCCTATGAAGCCGACGACGAACATCTGGCCGACCTCTCCCGACTGGGGTTCGTCTTCGACCGGAAACAAATCGGCCGTTTGCGACAGATGGTTGATTTAATCAACCAGGAATTGGACGACGACGCCGACTGACAACTCCCGCGACCCAATTCGGTCAGCGCCCCAGCTCGGCACCCGCTCAATTGGCACCGGGTAGAATCATGTCGGCATGCCAGTAGCGATTGAGTTTCTGCACGACATCGAGAAACTCGCCGAAATTCACCGGTTTGGTGAGATGGCTTTCCACTTGCAGCCGTTCGCTGCTGATCGCGTCATCCACCGAGGTTGAAGCAGTCAGGACGACGATCGGGATCGACGCCAGATCCGTATCATCCCTGATTTCCCGCAACACTTGGCGACCGTCTTTTTTTGGCAAGCCGAGGTCGAGCAGAATGAGGTCCGGCCGCGGCGCGCGTGCGAATCGCTCTTGCCGAGTCAGAAAGGCGATCGCCGACTCGCCATCGGTCAACCACGTGAGACGGTGCTGGAAACTGCCTTTCTTCAATGCGCCGATCGTCAGCCGAGCCGAGGTGAGACTGTCCTCGACAAGCAGAATCTCCATGGGGCGTCCAATGGTCTCACCGTTCATGTCCGGCCCTCCCCTCAACAGCCAGTCAACATTCGGTAGGGCAACGCTCGCAACCAACTGGCCACGCCAATTCTACACCGATCACCACGCTTTCGTCGACAACCGTTTCGTGCCTGGGAGGCCCAATTACCACAAACTCACACGCCCACCACCACTTCCAGCGTGAAACACCCGATGGGCAAGAGTTGGAATAGACTTGACAGCACATTCTAGACATCCGATGATCCTTGGGTTAGTACGTATGCAAGGTCGACTGGAACGAACCATAAACCCTTACGGTACCGTACGAACGCCTCGTTCTGGTAGTTCATTCGACTCACAGTATTGGGATGCGAAGATGTCAACGGGCGGCCAGAGACGATTAGATATCGAAGAAATCGGCGACGTAACGATCGCCAAGTTCATTGATAAGAAGATCCTCGACGAAACCAACATTCAAATCATCGGCAATCAGCTCTTCGGGCTGATCGACGAAGACAGTCGGACGAAAATCATCTTAGATTTTTCGGGTGTTGAATACCTGTCCAGTGCAGCGCTTGGCAAGTTGATCACCATGGACAAGAAAGCGAAAGCCGCCAAGGCCAAGCTTCGCTTGTGCAGCATTCGCCCGGAAATTTACGAGGTCTTCGCGATTACGAAGCTAAACAAGCTTTTCAGTATTCACGACGATCAGGAAAAGGCGCTGGAAGAACTCTAGCAGATCGCCCGTGCGACTTTCACATTTCCCCTGCTGTAAGGCGCACGTCGAATAGTCGTTGACCAATGACAACCAAGAATTTCGGGAACAAACGGTAGCTCCGTTGTTCCCCCGACTCTTACGTGAGCCAATGGCGCAGGTCGAGGAATTCACCGTCAAGATCCCCAGCGAAACCTCTGCCGGGCAAGCCGTGCAAGAGCGTATTATCCAAGCGCTCGAAGCTCACGAGTTTTCGCCCCACGATGTATTCGGCGTTCGCTTGGCGCTTGAGGAAGCCTTGGTCAACGCGATCAAGCACGGCAACAGCCTGGATCCGAACAAGTCGGTTCACATCGAATGTACAATTAGCCCGGACAAGGTTCGCATTGAAATCGAAGACGAGGGCGAAGGCTTCCAGCCAGGCGACGTCCCCGACCCCACTGCCGATGAGAACCTGGAGCGCCCTTGTGGGCGAGGAATCATGCTGATGCGGTCCTTCATGAGCCTCATCGAGTTCAACGAAACCGGAAATCGTGTGACCCTGGAGAAAATTCGAGAAACCGTCTCAACCGATTGAACCCCGCCACTCCACCAACCTCCTTGGTCCCACCCGTCAATTTCCAACCAAATGACTTGCACGTATTCGCCAGATAGTCTATCTGTTTCTTGCTGGTGAGACTGCACAACACACACGTTTGTCTCTCACGATCCCCGATAGCTCAATTGGTAGAGCGAGCGGCTGTTAACCGCTAGGTCGTAGGTTCGAGTCCTACTCGGGGAGCTTTCTTAAGTTGAAGCTGAGTCGCAACTTGCGACTACCTGCCCGACGCGAAATCCGGTAAGGAATTCGCGGACTACGCACTTCACTACGCAATTCCGTCACGGAACGGCAG
>Ga0115002_10001480_pt1 | contig 32312 bp, 26 predicted proteins | sample ArcticOcean_MG_C_8_FD_89576 | JGI IMG/M metagenome (GOLD analysis project Ga0115002, IMG submission 89576) | Marine microbial communities from western Arctic Ocean - ArcticOcean_MG_CB11_86 | ecosystem: Environmental > Aquatic > Marine > Oceanic | place: Arctic Ocean: Canada Basin | collected... | reverse complement strand
GCCCCTATCGTCTAGCGGCCAAGGACGCCACCCTTTCAAGGTGGAGATCGCGGGTTCGAACCCCGCTGGGGGCACCACTCCTTCACTATCGCTGTAGAAAAGACTGTGGTACCCACTACAGTAATCAATCCCGCTACCATCAAAGCCAATGGCGCATCTGTTATTTGTGCCAGAGCCCCCATTACCAGCCCCCCAACTGCGGTCACTCCCCATGTTAGTTGGTGTAGGCTCATGACTCGTCCGCGGAACTCCTCGTCCACCACCCCCTGAACCATCGTGTTATTGATGGTCAGAAATATTACGCTGAATCCCCCCACCATCCCCAGCATGATGAGGGCAGCGGGAAACCAGTTAATCTGAGAGAAGACCATAAGGCTTATGCCTAACCCGGCTCCAGCAATTAGATGGATAATCGCCGCGTTTCTTAAGGTGCCAATCCAAGCCAACGTCGCGGTTCCGGTTATTCCTCCCACACCAATGGACATCAGCAACCACCCGTATCGACTAACATCCCCGGACAAAACTTGGTCGGCGAATACCGGTAGAAGCGTCTCAAAGGACAGCCCGAACATTCCACCGACTATGCCCAGCCCAAGAAGGTTGAGAATCATCCGGTGTTCCTTGGCATAGCCAAGCCCTTCCTTCAACCCTCGCCATAGCCACCCTTTGGCTGCATGGGGCTTTTGCGGCAGCGGTTTCATCATGAGGAGCATTGCCACCGTCAACGCGTATGCCACACCGATGAGGAAGAATAACCCCTCTACTCCCCAGATGTGGACGAGTGGGGCGAAGAAACTAGGCCCGATAATCGCTGAACCCGCAGATAGGAATGAGTAGAGGGCAATGGCATTTACTAGGCGCTCTGCAGGCACAAGGTTGGGTAACATGGCTTGGCGAGATGGGATGTCAAAGGAAAGCAGGACGCCGGTACCTAGAGAGATGGCAATGAGGTGCCAGGGTTGGATGACGTCAGTTGCAACAAGGACACCGGTGAGCAATGCCAATCCGGAAAACATCGCTCGCGTCACCGTAACCAGCCGGAGCCTGTTGACGCGGTCTGCAACTACCCCGCCCCAGATTGACAGAACAAGCACCGGCCCCAAGCTGGAAGCCGTCACCACGCCCAACATTAACGGTGAGTCAGTGAGGTCATGCATAAGCCAGAGGCGACCATAAATCAGGGCCCACATTCCAATGTTGGAGAAGGCGCCACCCAACCAGAATAAGCGGTATTCACGGTACCCAAGCGCAGTTAGTAGCCCTGGTTTATGGATCGCGTCGGAATCAGGTAACTTCATTCGGTGATGTTCTCAGCTTGTGAGCGACTTTTTGTGCTCAACCCCCAGCAAAAGAGCGGAACGCTCATTCCCGTTCCAGTAGCTCAACCCTGATGTTGCCGGGTACGTTCACAAACGCAATCTTTAGGCCCGGCCTCAACTGATAGGGTTCCGCAACAAACTCTGCGCCTTTTGACTTTAACTCCGTCGCTGCTGTTTCAATGTCGTCCACCTGAAGCCCGAAGTGATCCAGTCCGACGTACGGGATCGCAGGCCCATCAGGCGTGTTCTCGTTCGCCTTAGCCAGGAAAATGGTCAGCCCGTTTAGGTCAATGTCGATGCGTGATTGGCCGTCAGTCTGCACCGACTCCAGGATTGTTGCGCCAAACATCTTCTCAAAGTACTGCGCCGTCGCCATCGGGTCTCGACTCCGCAGATGCATGTGGTCATATTTGTAGGTTGTCATGGTATCTCCCTCTACTGGATGTCGGGAGGCTAGCACGCGGTATGGTTCAAGGCAAGCGCCCGTTCCCTTAACTCCCTAGATTCCATTACACTAGAGAGTCATAGGAATTCTGTTGTGAAAGCAGCTGCATTGAACAATTTGGCCATAGAGGCTAAAGGGCTAGTCCGTTCCTTCAAAGAAGTTGAAGCCGTGAAGGGCGTTGACCTTTCTATCTCCAAGGGAGAGGTGTACGGCTTCCTTGGCCCAAACGGAGCGGGGAAAACCACTGTTGTGCGTATGCTCATTACGCTCCTCCTTCCCACAGAAGGCCAGGCTACCGTTGCAGGCTATGACCTGATAACGGAGTCAAAACAGATACGCCTACGGATTGGCGCAGCGCTCCAGGATTCCACCCTTGACCCCAAGCAGCGTGGGGTGGAGTTTCTTCGATTGCAAGGATACCTCTACGGTTTGTCGCGACGCCAGGTTGATCGGCGCATCGATGAGCTTGGGTCGCTTATTGATATTGGCGATGCCATTAACCGGAGCATCAGCACCTACTCTGGCGGGATGAAGCGGCGGCTAGATCTTGCTGCTGCCATGATTCACAACCCGGAGATACTCTTCCTTGATGAGCCTACAACCGGGCTGGATCCTATTAGTCGTAACAAAGTCTGGGAGGAGGTTCGCCGCATCAACCAAGAATTGGGCGTTACCATCTTCTTGACCACCCAGTACCTGGAAGAGGCAGACACCCTTGCGGACAGGGTTGGCATCATCAACCACGGCGTCCTTGCTGTTGAAGGGACGCCAACAGAGCTGAAGCGTTCAATGGGTTCAGACGTCATCATCGTTGAGGTAGAAGGTGACACGGGTGCGGCAGCAGGCGCTGTACGCACGCTTGACGCGGCTGGGCAGATAGAAATTCACGGCAATGAACTCATGGTCAAAGTCTCTAATGGTGCAGCACACATTGGCCCCGTTGCCTTGGCGCTTCATCAGAGGGGCGTGGAAGTGAAAGAGATCAAGATGCGCACACCAACCTTGGACGATGTGTTCCTTAATGTCACAGGAGCGCGCTTTGAGGAAGTAACCGCCGCAGAGGATGCCGCCAATGAGCAGTAAGCTAACCAATCAACCCGAAATTCTTGCCAAGTACTCCGGCTTCCATAGAGATGTCATGTCTGTAGCGGGAAGAGCCATGCGTTCAATTCCTAGAGACCCGGAGGTCATTGTGCCAGCCCTGGTCTTCCCCGTGTTCTTTTTCTTCGTCACCATTGGTGCACTGCAAAGTCTTATTGAGCAGGCCCCAGGGATAGACTACAAAGCCTTTCAATTGCCGGTTGCCATTGTGTTTGCGGTAACGGGAATTTCCCGTGCCGTTACCCTGGTGACAGACATTCAGACAGGGTACTTTGACCGTCTTACCCTGACGCCGGTGAACCGCCTGGCACTTTTGCTGGGCTTGATGGTGGCTGACTTTGCCCTTGTGGTGGCGTTGACACTTCCTGTGGTGATTCTGGGATTCATTGTTGGCGTTGATTTCCAGAGCGGCCCATTGGGTGTGGTTGCCTTCATCCTCATATCCGGCATATGGGGCTTGGCTTATACAGGGTTTCCCTACGCCATTGCGCTCAAGACAGGAAGCCCGGCCGCGGTGAACAGCAGCTTCTTGTTGTTCATGCCCTTCGTGTTCTTAACCACCGTCTATCTGCCTCAAGATCAGATGACAGGATGGTTTGCTACCATTGTTGCCTATAACCCCGTCACGTACCTGTTGGCCGCCCTGCGCTCTCTCATCACCGATGGTTGGGACTGGCCTGTCCTGGCAAAGGGGCTTGGTGCCATAGTAGGTGTGGCTGTGGTGAGCATGACCATGGCGCTTACGGCCCTCCGCGGTAGGGCGAGGCGGAGTTAGCCCCCTTCATGGCCTCTGCCTAGACTCCCCTACTTCTGCTTGGTATCATGTCGCAGAGGAGCTTCTAGCTAGAGTAGGTGTGTTTATGGCAACGTACTATCAGTCCATTACGGGCGAGCAGGCAGAGCTTATTAAAAATGCTTATATGTTCTTTGTTGGTAGTGCTGATCCTGCGTTAGTGCCTGGCCCAGAAGGCGTTGGCCCCGTAAACCTCTCGCCTAAGGGCGGCGTCCCACTGCACGTCTTGGGCCCCAACAGCGTTGCCTACCTCGATTACTCCGGAAGTGGGAATGAGACCGCGCGACATGCGGCGGCGGGTGGCCCTGTCACCATCATGATTTGCTCCTTTGAGGAGGAGAATGCCGCTGTCGTCAGATTGTACGGAAAGGCCACCGTGACCCCCTTGGAGGAGTCGTCCATCGCCGAGTTGGTGCTGGCGCAGACCGCTGACGAGTCAATAGGGCTTAAGAAGCGTCAGGTGATAACAATAGAGGTTGAGAGGACTGTAACCAGTTGCGGCTATGGTGTGCCAGTGTTGGCATATGGACAAGATCGTACGCGTGACAATAGGGGCAGAAACTATAAGAGTTCAGGCTCAACAACCAACCTAAGCCGATAAACAAAACCGAGGAGTTCCAGCATGAGAGGACTTGAAGGGCGCGTTGCCGTAGTCACCGGTGCTGCGGGTGGCATGGGCGCAGCCGCAGCCATTCGATTGGGTGAGGAGAAGGTCAAAGTCGCAGTGTTGGACATCAAGGACTGCTCAGAGGTTGTAAACGCCATCAACACCGCTGGCGGAGAGGCCTTTGCCTGGAATTGCGATACCACCAACGAGGCACAGCTTGCCGATACTATGAAGGCCGTTGCAGAGCGTTTTGGCGGCATCAACATCCTGGTGAACAATGCAGGCCTACTCTCTCCACGCATCCCCTTCATGGAGTGGGAGACGAAGGAGGTTGAGCGGTTCATGGATGTGAACTACATGGGCTATGTGAAGACCACCCGTGCAGCCTTCAACTACATCAAGGCTGGAGGCAACGGGCGCATCATCAATGTTGCATCCCGCACCACCTTTGCGGGCGCACCGGGCCAATTCCCTTACACAGCCAGCAAAGGCGCTATTCAGGGTTTAACCTGGACGCTGGCAAAGGAACTCGGCGTTGATGACATTACGGTGAACGCCGTCATGCCCGGCCAGGTCGCCACCCCCGGCACTATGCCTCACTCCGATGAAGAGGCGTTCAACCGCACCATGCAGAACCAGTCTATTAAGAAGCGCGTCTATCCGGAGCACATGGCGGCCCTTGTGGCCTTCATGGCTAGCGATGATGCAGCTATGATTAGCGGCCAAAGTATCGTTTGCGATGGCGGAGGATTGCTCCGCTAACCACGGGTTACCTTAAGGAAAAAAACAGGAGGGCACTATGAAGGTTTCCAGGATTAACGATGTCCCCAAGGAGTCCGCGTCATCCAAACTGTTCACCAGTGATCAGGTTTTTCGCCAGCCATTGGCTCCCGACAGCAAGGACTTCAACGCCTCTGTTGTCAGCTTTGGCCACGGCGTCCGCAACAAGTTCCACACCCATGAGAGCGATCAGCTGCTCATCGTGACTTCCGGCAAGGGCGTCATTGTCACGGAGAACGAGCGCGTGGAGATTGAGGCTGGCGATGTCGTCTTCGCTCCCGGCGGTGAGAAGCACTGGCATGGCGCGAACGGTGAGCACGAGTTCGCACACATCACGGTTACTCGCAAAGATAGCAAGACCACCCAACTAGAGGACTAGCAGCCCGTCCCACCGTGATGGTCTGCCCAGGGCCCACTTAGGAAACGGAACGTCTCCCGAGACTGGAAATTCGGGAGAGAGGTGATGCTATGGCTGACCCAGAAAAAATCCTGTCCAGAACCGACAAGAACCTCTGGAACGCTATTGTGACTGAGTCTGTGGCCAACGTGAAATACCAGGCTTTTGCCCAGCAGGCGTTGCAAGAGGGCCACCCGGAGGTCGCGCAGATATTCCAGGAGGTGGCTGGCGCGGAGAACATCCACGGCATCAACCACCTCCGCGTTGCCGGCGATGTCTTGTCTACTCTGGAGAACCTGTACACGGTTATTGCCGGGGAGGCCGAGGAAGCCGCTACCCTCTATCCTGCAATGATTAAGGCAGCCCTAGACGAGGGCCGCCTTGATGCCGCTGATACCTTCCGTATTGCTATGGACCGTGAGCAGAACCACATTATCAACTTCACCATCGCACTGGAGCGACTGGAAGAGAAGTTGGCTAGCCGTCCCACCCTTAATGCTGATGTCGTAGCGGCGACTCCCCGTCGAACCGAACCATCGAAGCGAGTCGAACCGGCTCCTGGTCGCCCCCTCTGGGCAGCCACGGAGGAAGTTGACCAGGAACGATGGCGAGTGGCGGCATTCGGCCGTATCCGTGAGGTGGTCTTTGGTGCCCAAGATGGCTTGCTGAGTACCGTAGCCCTGGTCACTGCTGTTGCTGCTGCTTTTACCGGAGACTCAACCACATTCGTGCTAGTGGCCGGCCTTGCCTCGGCTTTTGCTGGGATGATCTCCATGTCCACGGGCACATTCCTGGGTGCACGCGCGCAACAGGATCATCAGCGCGCTGAAATAGCGAAGGAAGCCAAAGAGCTTGAGGAGCATCCGGCAGAGGAACTTGCAGAGCTCGTCTCCCTCTATCAGCGTGAGGGTTTGAGCCTACGAGAGGCTAACGACCTAGCGGAACACATTGCAGCGGATAAAGACCTTTGGCTTCGAACGCTGGTGGAGAAGGAACTGGGGATTAGCGTTGATATCACATCTAATCCCACCAAAGACGCCCTAACAATGGGCATCGCATTCATCATCGCAGCTATGGTGCCCATCATGCCCTACTTTTTCATGGACAGGGCACCCGCCATCCCAGTTTCTATTGCGCTTGCGCTAACGGGGCTTTTTGCCTTGGGTGTAGGCAAGGGAAGATTGGTTAAAAAGTCGCCACTGCTTCAGGGGTTAGAGATTCTGGTGATTGGGTCAATTGCCGCTGGCATAGCTTTCTTTATTGGCGAGGGTGTGCCACGCTTGGTGTCATAGATGTTGTTATGTAAAACGTCAAGGACATATTTGATGGGAGTTCAAAGTAGCCAATGGCATTGAGGTTCTTTAGACGAAAAGATACAAAAGAGAAAACGGAAAAGAGTTTGGAGCGGAGCCGTTCCACTTTTTTCGGTCGACTCACTGACCTGCTACGACGCGGACAATCGGGAGAGGACATCTGGGACGAGGTAGAGGAGCTCATGATTGGCGCGGACGTTGGCGTTGCTACCGCGATGGGCTTGTTAGAGCGCACTCGAGAGCAACTCCAGGGCGTTAAGGGTGCAGAGACGGATGTGCTGGCTACCCTTAAAGGTGAGGTGCTAAGAGCCCTTCAGTCTGCCGCAGGGGATGAAGCCTCTGAAGGCGAGCCAACACCGAAGCCCCTGGTGATTCTGGTGGTTGGGGTGAACGGCGCAGGCAAGACGACGACGATAGCCAAGCTGGCAGCTCTGTACCGAGATGAGGGTAAGAGTGTCATCCTAGCCGCAGCAGACACCTTCCGTGCCGCAGCTATTGAACAGCTGCAGCTTTGGGGTGAGCGCGCTGGTGCAGCTGTTATAGCGCACAGCCATGGCGGAGACCCCGCAGCCGTTGCTTTCGATGCTCTGCAAGCTGCCCAGTCCCGGGGTGCCGATGTGCTTATTGTTGACACCGCAGGCAGGCTTCACACCAAGGGCAACCTCATGGAAGAGATGAAGAAGATTGGCAGGGTTATGTCGCGGGTCGATGAGACTGCCCCCCATGAGGTGTTGCTGGTTCTTGATGCCACCACCGGGCAGAACGGACTGGCCCAGGCCAAGGAGTTCACCAAAGTTATTGGCTGCACCGGCATTGTGCTGACCAAACTTGATGGAACGGCTAAGGGCGGTGTGGTACTGGCTATCGCAGAGCAACTCAACCTCCCCGTGCGGTTCATCGGCACAGGTGAGGGTATGGAGGACCTAGCCCCCTTCGACCCGCAGGAGTACGTTGACGCCCTCTTTGGTGTTGATGCCCCGGCGGCTTCCAGTTAAACCGCTCGTGCTGCAATTCCGTACTACACAGTAGCAATGGATATTTTCCTCTGGCTTCTCATCGTTGAATTCCTGGGCCTTGTGGCCTTTCCCTTCACGTATGTGCTGCTTCCTGTTCTGAAAGACAGAGGCTATGGCTTTGCCAAGCCGCTTGGCCTGCTGATGCTCGCTTATCCTGTCTGGTTGTTGGGAAGCCTCCACCTCTCCGCAGGGCCTCGCATTATGCCGGTCTTGGTGCTGGTGGTTCTAACGGTTACTTCGGCCCTCTTGGCGCGACGTAAGTGGCCGGAGCTTATCGAGTTCTTCCGCCGTGAGCGAGCTTTAGTTTTGTCTATCGAGGGTATTTTCCTCTTGTTCTTCCTCGGGTTTGCGTTGCTCAGAGCAGGGGTTTCCGCCATTGGGCACACGGAGCAACCAATGGACTTCGCGTTCTTGAACGCATCCATGCTCGCATCGTCGTTCCCCCCAGTGGATCCATGGTTGGCAGGAAACGGAATCAGCTACTACTATTTCGGATACCTCACCCTTGGGCTGCCAGGAGTTATCAGCGGCATCTCCTCTTCTGTGGTGTACAACCTTGCCCTGGTGCTCCTCCCTGCCATGGCCGCTGCTGGGATGGTGAGTCTGGTGTCCACCGTTGTGGTCAGGGCCGGGGCTTCGCTCAAAATTGCGATAGCGCTGGGCGTTGCAGGGGCGCTCCTGCTGAGTGTGTTTGGTAACCTGGAAGGGTTCTTTGAGATGATCCACGCCTGGGGGCTGGGCAGCGATGGCTTTTGGGAGAGTGTGGGCATCAACGGCCTGGAACCCCAGGGAAGCTCGTCGTCCTTCTTTGCCAACGATGGCTGGTGGTGGTGGCGGTCTAGCCGTGTCATAGACACCGTTGTAGCCGGTAGCAGCCTAGATTTCACTATCCATGAGTACCCGTTCTTCAGCACGTACCTTGGCGATTTGCACCCGCACGTTATGTCCGTCCCTTTCGTTCTGCTGTTCCTGGCCTTTTGCTTGAACCTCTTGGCCGATACCGTGTCGCTCAGCGTCACTTGGATTCGACAGCGTTGGTTCGGCGTCGCGATGACGGGACTCTTGTTGGGTTCACTGGGGTTCATCAACGCCTGGGACTTGCCCGTCTTCTTCGCTGTCCTTATGGGCGTTGTTGCCGTTAAAACCTATCATTCCTTCCAATCTGGATGGCGTCATGACTATGCACTGGGCGCACTTGGTCTCATTACTATTGTTCTGTGCCTTGCAGTTGTTCCCTTCCTCCCCTATTACGGCTCTTTCAGCGGGCAGGTGAAGGGCATTGATGCCGTTTCCACCCCTGGCACCAGCGTCCTGCATTTCACCATCGTCTGGGGGGTGTTCCTGGCCGCTCTCGCTCCCTTTGTGCTGCTCCAGTTCGCCAGATGGCGTGAGTGGCTTCACCTGCGTTGGGTTCTGGTTGTTGCAACCTCGCTGGCCTTGGGGCCCTTCCTCCTCTGGCTTGTCATTACCCTTGTTCGCGGGGATTCTTCTCAGGTGGCTGACAGGCTCCTGGTGGCGTTACCCCTGGCGCTGATAGTGGCAGTGCTGCTGGTAAGAGGTGTTCGCAGCGCATTGAACCAGGACGGCGTTGCGCACGTATTCACTGTTGGAGTGTTGGCGGTAGCCGTAGCGCTCTTAATGGGATCTGAACTCTTCTACGTGGTGGAAGTGTTCAACAACCGAATGAACACGGTGTTCAAGCTCTATTATCAGGCGTGGATTCTCCTTCCTGTAGCTACGCCCATAGCCATATACTACTGGGCGCGCGCGACATCCGAAGGTGGGCTTTGGCTCCGTAGGGCGGGCGTGACCTGGGGAGTGGTGTTGGGGCTGGTTGCCCTGAGTGCGCTCTATCTACCTATCGGAATGGCGGTAACAGTGGGGAACTCTGCCAGCGGGCCATACACCTTGGACGGGGCCGCGTTTCTTCGTGAGCATTCAATGGGCGAGTACTCTGCTATCGAGTGGTTGAAGCGCAACGCTGATGCCGACGATGGTATTGTAGAAGCCGTTGGTGGCGATTACACCGAATACGGGCGTGTAGCGTCCTTCACAGGACTTCCTACAATCTTGAATTGGGCTGGACACGAATTGCAGTGGCGGGGCTCATCTGAGCTGATGGATGGTAGGGCCGAAGATGTTGCAACCGTCTATCAGTCTGACGACACTGCCCTGGTAGAGGACGTTTTGAGCCGCTATGGTGTGAAGTACGTGGTTTTGGGCCCCCGTGAACGCACGAAATACCAGGTTCAGTCACTGGAGCATTTAGGCCCTTTGCTGACCCCGGCCTTCACTGATGAAGGCTTCATTATCTATGAGGTTGTGGACACAGATGCGTAATCCAATCGCTCCCCGCACACCACCTGGAGCCTTTCGAAGGCCTGTGACTGCCAGTACTTGGCAGCCGACCAACGCCGCCCCTCATGTGGTGATTGCTCCGCCTCCGGCCCCACCAGAAGGGCCTCGAGGGCTTTCTGCCTACTTGCCGGTTTGCTGGGAAATTCTCTTCTATGTTGGTCTCGTGCTCGTCGCCCTGCTCATGCGGGTCTGGGAGTTGGGAGACCGTTCCTTCCACCACGATGAGAGCCTCCACGCCGTGTATAGCTGGTACATCTATGATGGGCAGGGCTATTCCCATAACCCGTTGATGCACGGCCCCTTCCAGTTCCACATGAACGCCCTACTCTTCTTCTTACTGGGCGATACGGACACCATTGCGCGTATAGGCTACGCCTTGTTCGGCACGGTTCTGGTAGCAATGCCTTGGTTCCTACGGGACTGGCTGGGACGTACCGGAGCAATGGTTGCCGCGGTGCTCATTGCCTTCTCCCCCACCATCCTCTACTACAGTCGATTTGCTCGCAACGATATTATCGTGGCCGCACTGACCCTTGGCATCATCATCGTTATTTGGCGGTATCTGCAGCAGCAACAACCTCGCTATCTTTATATCCTTGCAGGGTTGCTGGCTCTGACCTTTGCCAGCAAGGAGACGGTGTATATCCTGGTCGTTTCTATGGCGTTGTTCTTGACGTTCCTGTCGCTGGACAACATCAAGGCTGTGTTTTTGGGCCGTATGCGACTCTCGCAAATAGGCCCAGCGGCCGCACTGTTACTTTTGTTGGTCACACTGAGTCTGCCTCACGCCGCTGCCGGTATCTCCATCTTCCAGGAGCCATTGGGAATCGTTCTTTCCAATGAGGATCCTTCAGCTGGCCGCATTGGCATGCCTTTGGACGCGGGAAGATATGTGGCGGTGTTTACTGTTGCCGCCGCGCTTGCAGTATCCGTTGCCCTTGGGTTGATGTGGAACTGGCGTCGCTGGCTAATCTCCTTTGGTATCTTCAGCGCCATCTGGGTGCTCCTGTTCACCAACTTCTTTACCAGTCCCTTTGGCATTGTCACCGGCACCTGGCAGGGCTTGGGCTATTGGGTCGCGCAGCAGGATGTAGCCCGTGGCGGACAGCCTTGGTACTACTACATCGTCATTGGCTGGAACTACGAGTTTCTTCCAATTTTGGTTGGCATGATTGGCGCCGTCTGGTACGCCTTGCGTGGAGACTTGTTCTCCAAGTTCCTTATGTTTTGGATAGTCATGAACATCACCCTGTTCACCATTGCCTCAGAGAAGATGCCATGGCTTCTGGTTCACCTTACCCTGCCAGCGATATTGATTACGGCCCGTGCCCTTGGCGATTTGATTGAATACCTCCCCTGGCGGCGGGTGTACCAGTCTGGGGCGCTGATGGGCCTGCCCTTGGTTCCCCTCTTCCTGGTCTTTGGGTACAGACTTCTCTTCTTTGACCCAATCAAGGTGGAGGTAGGTGCCATCATTAGTCTTTGGGGATTGTTGCTTCTGGTGTTCGGTATCCTTGGACTGATTCTCTATCTTGCTACCAAGGCGGGGTACCGCGAGGGGTTTGCTGTGGTTGGCCTGGGGTTTGTGGCTGCGCTGTTTGTGTTGAGTGCCCGCGTCGGGTGGATAGCATCGTTCCGCAACGCTGACACGCCCACAGAGATGCTGGTCTATACGCAGAGTTCCCCTGATATTGCGCGAATAGCCGGGGACATTGCGCGCATTGCAGAGAGCAGCGGACAGGGTTCAGCATTGCATATTAGCGTTGACGGTGATGACGGGTATGCATGGCCCTGGGTCTGGTACTTCCGGAATTACGACTCCGTGGGCTACCCCAGCTACGGCGGTGATACCCAGCCTATCAACAGCAACGGTGGTGTGGTGTTGGTAAATGCCAACAACGGGGAGAAAGCCAGACAAGCTCTGTTAGATGCAGGGTTCACTGAGATTCAACGGTTCAAGCACCGCTGGTGGTTCCCGGAAAGCTATAGGGATATTTCCAGTGACGATATCCTCAACGGCCTCACGGATCGCTCCACATGGAGGACTGCTTTTGATTATTGGCTCTATCGTGACCTTGGGACGCCTCTGGGCTCGGTAGACGGTTACCTCTATTATTCCAAAGACCTGGCTCCCTTTATTGCTAGCGACCTTCACTAAAAGCCGTTGCTGGTGGTACCCGTACGCCGTATACTTGTAGGTGTTGATCCCTATGGGTTCTCAATCATACGGAACGGAATCTGACATGGCTTCACAAGCGAGTTCTTTTTGTTAACTTCCAAACGCTTCCTCTTGGGCCTCATCATGAGCGCCCTTTTTATTGGGTTCTTCATCCTGCGAACAGACCTTGGCGATATGGGGAAGGCCCTCTCCTCTGCTAATTACTTCTATGTTATCCCTGGCATTGGTGCGTATAGCTTTGCGCTTCTCTGGCGCACAATCCGATGGAAAATCATCCTCAACCCCCTGGGGAATTACAAGGTCTCACGGCTTTGGCCTGTGGTGACGGTAGGCTATGCAGCCAACAATATCCTCCCCGTTAGATTGGGGGAGCTTGTTCGTGCGTACTACCTCAATATTAGAGAGGGCCCCAGCAAAACCGCAGGCCTGGCTACCATCCTTGTTGAACGTGTGTTTGATGGGCTTGCTCTGCTATTTTTGGTAGCGATTGTATCAATGTTCATCCCGGTCACTGGTCTCTTCCAAGATCTAGGAGTCCAGGCCCACGTTAACTGGCTGTTCCTCACCCTTAGTCTCAGCGTGCCCTTCTTCACCTTCACCGCCGGACTCATAGCCATGGCAGTTTGGCCCCAGATTATAGAGGGGATGGTAGCTCGGGTTCTCAAGCTGATGCCAAAGAGGATTCAGCCCGCCGCTGCATCGCTCTCCAACCAGTTTTTGCTAGGCCTCTCTGCCCTACGATACCCGAGGCGTCTTGGAGCGATATTTTTGTTCTCGGTGCCTGTCTGGCTCTCAGAAGCGGCAATGTATTTTCTCATTGCCCTTGGCTTTGACCTCCAGGATTACTTTTCTAGCATGAGTTTGCTCGTCGGTGTGCTAATCCTGACGACCGCTACGTCAAACATGGGCACGTCCATCCCCTCCACCGGTGGCGGCGTTGGGCCATTTGAGTTCTTTGCGCAGGCTACTCTCGTTTTTTTCTCTGTCGATGTGTCCGTCGCTTCGGCGTACGTCTTGGTTCTTCACGCTGCCCTGCTGCTGCCCATCACTATCTTGGGTGTCGTCTACGTTTGGCTTACCAAGAGTTCACTGACGGAATTAGCTCGCGCCAGTCAAGTCAACACGAACGCTCCTAACCTGGATGAAGTAGGTTCAGGATGAAAGTAGGAGTTATTGGTGGAGGCGCTGCTGGTCTGTCTGCTGCCCTTGAGTTGCTGCGACAGGGCCACGAGGTTGAGGTCTTTGAGCGTGCGCCCTTCCTTGGCGGACAGGCATCCACATTTGATGTTGGAGGCGCTCGACTAGAAAAGGGCTACCACCACCTCTTCACCAGCGATGTCGATATGGCCTGGCTCATCAATGAGCTTGGGCTAGAAAGCAAGCTGGCTTGGATTCCCTCCAAGGTGGGTCTTTTTCATAAAGGGCGTATCTGGAATTTCTCCACACCAACAGACCTTTTGAAGTTTAGCGCCATCTCTCTGATAGACCGATTTCGACTCGGACTGGTCACCCTCTATCTTCGGCGCCGGCGTAACTGGCGCGGGTTTGAGAACGTTACCGCTGCTAAGTGGCTACCGCGCTGGGTGGGCAAACGCGGGTACGAAGCGATATGGGAGCCGTTGCTGCGGGGCAAGTTCGGCCAGCACTACCACGAGATTGGCATGACTTGGTTCTGGGGGAAAATCGCATTACGCTTGGCCTCTCGGGGCAGAAGCCTTGGTGGCGAACAGCTTGCCTATCCCATGGGGAGTTTTGGCGAGGTGTTTGACACTCTTGGCCAGCGGATTCGTGAATTGGGCGGCCAGGCGCATACAGAGGCCACTGTCACCAGGGTGGTTATGGAAGATGGGAAAGCCACGGGGCTGGAGGTTGAACTTCCTGGGGAAGGGCCAACTATTCGAGCTTTTGATGCTGTGCTGTCCACAACCCCCTCCTGGATATTTGCGTCTCTTGTGCCGGAACTCCCCCAGTCTTATCGGGAGGCCCTTACAAGCACGACTTACCTTGCCGCTGTGATGATGGTGCTGGAACTCGACCGGCAGCTTACCTCGACGTACTGGCTCAGCATTGCCGATAGTGAGGTGCCCTTCGTGGCAGCAATTGAGCACACCAACTTCATACCACCAGAACACTATGGTGGTAGCCATCTCTTGTACTTATCTAACTATCTGGATACAGAAAATCCTATGTATCACATGAACCACGATGAGTTGCTGGCGACGTATTTGCCGTCCCTCAAACGACTGAACCCTGAGTTTGATGCGTCGTGGATAAAGTCCAGTCACTACCATCGAGAGGAAGCTGCCCAGCCAGTGAACGGCACAGGCTACGCATCGCGCATTCCGGCGCACCGCACCCCCATAGATGGTCTATATCTGGCAAACACCACGCAGATATTTCCGGAAGACCGTGGCACCAACTACAGTGTTCGGGTTGGGAGGAAGGCTGCACGACTGCTCCTCACCGATTACGGCCACAACGTCACGGGAGAACTCCCTCAGCCCGTCATCAAAGACTCCATCACCTCCGCCATGGAGTGGTAACCACAGGCATAGCCCTGGGCATGCCCTGCCTGCTATAGTTAATCAACTTTATGGACACCTCTAAACACCCAACCCCACCACACCCAACTCCACGACGCATCTACTATGGCTGGATTGTTCTTGCAGTCGCCATGGTTGCGGGCTCATTCTCCACAGGCCTAGGCGTTTGGGGCGTCAGCATCTTCCTGAGACCCATGACAGAAGCATTGGGCTGGTCACGGTCAAGCTTCTTTGCTGCGCTCACCGTAAGGTCTTTGGTTGCTGGTGTATTGGCTCCATTCATTGGTCCTTTACTGGACACCCCAAACGGCCCCCGCAGGCTGATGTTGCTTTCAGCAGTGCTACTTGGCGTCTCGCTGATGGGGGTGAGGTTCGTCAACAACATCTGGGAGTTCTACCTGTTGTTCGGCGTTGTTGGCGGAATTGCCCAGGTAACTGGTGCCAACTCCCTAACGCACAGCATCCTTCCCAAATGGTTTGTGCGAAAGCGTGGGCGAGTGTTGGGAATTGCCGCTATGGGCCCTGGGCTTGGCCCCATGATTTTCCCTGTATCCATTCAAAGTTTGATTGAGTTTACGGATTGGCGTACAGCCTGGTTTGTGCTGGGGATTGTGGCCATTGCCATCCTCGTCCCAATGTCGTTCCTGGTTCGCACCAGGCCAGAGGACATGGGACTCTTGCCGGACGGGGACATCGTACCCCCGGAGGAAAGAGGGGAAGGGCGACCTAGACAACCTCGACGTTTAGAAGGGTTGACGCGAAGTGAAGGGATTCGTACTCCGGCATTCTGGCTAATCGTCGTCTCGTTCATGCTTGTCGGCATTGGTATTGGCGGGTTCCATGCTAACCTTGTGCCGTTCTTCCAGGACGCGGGCCTCTCTGCTGGTACCGCTGCCCTCAGTGGCACCGCTTTTGCTATCTGCTCTGTCAGCACTCGGCCAGTTTGGGGAATTTTAGCTGAGCGAGTTCCTGTTCGCTACATCCTAGGGCCACTGCTTATCATGGCCGCAGGCTCCGTGCTTCTGGTCCTTAACGTTGGCGGGAAACCCTCCATGTTGATTGCTGCGGGCGTACATGGTGTGGCTATTGGCGCGTATATCTCACTACAGGGCTTGGTGGTTGCAGATTACTTTGGTCGGTCGCACCTTGGAGCTATCAACGGGATGATACGTCCGTTTATGACCGGTGCAGGAGCGTTGAGCCCATTGATGATAGCGGTACTCTTTGACCTGCGTGACTCGTATACCGTGGCGTTCCTCATCATCGCAGTCGGCTGGCTTTTTGCGGGCGTGTTGATGTTCATGGCATCCCCGCCAGCTAAACGGACTGACCCATGAGCGGCTGACCCAACTGGATAGTATCTAGATACACTCTGTCTTAGGTGCCCGCAGTGATCCGGGTCCAGGGTTCAACCCTGGTCGCGAGCAGCCAGGATGAGCCCCAGGTGGGTGAACGCTTGAGGGAAGTTTCCCAGAGCGGCACCCGTTGCCGGATCTATCATCTCTGAGAAGAGACCCAGCTCGTTGCCGAACGTGAGGAGTTCCGTGAAGAGCGTCCTTGCCTCCTCCGCCTTTCCCTGCCTCGCCAATACTCGCACCAGCCAGAACGAACATAGCGTGAACGCCCCCTCATCGCCTGAGAGGCCGTCGTCGGTTTCAGCGACTCGATAACGATGGACGAACGCCCCGTCCTGAAGCTCGGCCTGAATGCGTGCCACCGTTGAGGCGACTCTTGGGTCATCGGCAGGTAGAAACCCGACGATAGGAATCAGCAGGAGAGAGGCGTCAATCGCTGACGTATCGTAGTGCTGGACAAAGGACTGCTTCTCCTCGTTCCAGCCTCGTTCCAACACTTCGGCCTTGATAGCTTCCGCCGTTGCTTCCCACTTGGCGATATCATCGAGGTGGCCCGTCTCATGCCCCAACTTGATGGCTCTGTCCATGGCTACCCAGCACATTATTTTTGAGTGTACAAAGTGGAAGGGCCCACCTCGCACCTCCCAGATACCGCTGTCCGGCTCTGTCCAATGTTCTACTGCCTGGTTCGCCAGCGTTTGCAGGAGGTTCCAGTGCTCCTCTGTTATGGAGTGGCCGCTCTGCGCCAGGATGTACGCGCTGGAGAGTACCTCACCGTAGATGTCATGCTGCAACTGGCCTGCCGCTCCGTTCCCAATGCGGACTGGGCCAGAATCACGATAGCCGCTGAGGTGGCTAAGTTCCTCCTCGGGAATATCAGAGGTACCGTCCACTCTGTACATGATCTGGAACTGCTCCCAATCACTTTGGCATACACGACAGAGCCACTCAAAGAACCAGAGCGCCACCGTATTTTCTCCCAGGCTGAGCAGTGCATCCACCGTGAATGACGCATCTCTGAGCCAGGTGTAGCGGTAGTCCCAGTTCCGCACGCCGCCAATCGCTTCCGGCAGCGATGTCGTTGGTGCGGCAACAATCCCGCCCGTTGGAAAATAGGTCATTGCCAGCAGCGCCAGCGCGGAACGAACGATGGTGTCATGCCACTCATCCGCGCATTGAATGTCGTAGGAGAAGGCCTGCTGGAAAAACGCAGTGTTCATCACAATTTCGCTTGGGTCTTCCGTCGGGGGCTTGGCGTTTTCGCTATCGCTGTAGCCGAACACAAACGCCACCTCGTCGCCCTCCCTGAGTTCCAGCACCCCTGTCGCGTGATGTTCATGTACCTCAAGGGCGATGGGTGCGAGCAACTCCCATCGCTGCTCGCCAACCGTTGTGACCAGCCTCTCGCCATCTTGGATCAATGTGACTGATGCCCTGCCGTAGTCCGGCATTGGCTGATAGGTCACGTCCAACGTGGATATCCCCTTGGCGCATCGCACCATGCGGATAATCTGGTGCCGCACGGTCAACCCCGATGGGTCGGTTGGGCTTTCAAAGAGCGGCATGCAGTCGGTGACAATGGCGACGCCGCTGTCCGTCTCAAACCGCGTTTCCAGCACATTGGTGTCGCTGATGTAGCGATGGCTGGACGACCATGCACCCTGAGGCGTGATGGCGAAGTGCCCACCGCGTTTTTCGTCCAGCACCCCCGCAAAGATGGTCGGAGAGTCAAACCGTGGGATGCAGCACCAATCAATGGAGCCGTTCTTACCCACTAGGGCAGCGCCGTGGCAGTTGCCGATGAGTCCATAGTCGCTAATTGGAATGAAGGTCATAGAATGCATATCCCCCGGAAAATTCTGAATGCAAATCTGGATACAAGGATGAATGCCTTGGGTTCGGGCATGACGGGCGCCGTGGCTAAAAGAAATATCGTGCATCATCGCCTAGGCGGCCTTTCCGCGCAACTGTGAAGTGCTGTTCGTGGAGCCAAAAATTCTTGAGTAAACGCAGTGAGATAGATTGAAAGCATTGCCCTTGGGGTGTCCCGCAAGGCGGGACAGTGATAGAATTCACGCATCTGGTGCAGAAATTCACAAGAGGGTGCCCCAGGGAAGATATGGTAGAAACGTGGTAGAAGCAACTGATACCCTGCGGGCGCGAGTAGTTAGTGCCATTATGGCACAACCCCAGCGCACCGTTACCGTCCTTTCTTCCCTCCTCGCAATCGAGGAGGAGCTTGGGTACATCCCTCCCCAGGCAATTGATGAGGTAGCAACCCGTGAGGGAGTCACCGTCAACGATGTGTGGGCAGTCGCTTCTTTCTACACCAACTTCCGCTTCACACCACCCGGCAACCACATAGTGGAAGTGTGTTGGGGGCCTACCTGCCATTTGATGGGCGCTCAGAGTCTGTTGGAGCAAGTGCAGAACGCCCTGGGCATGGACGGCGAGGGTGATACCCCCGACGGAAACGTAACGCTGAAGTACAACACCTGCTTGGGCGCGTGCGCTCAAGCCCCAGTCGTCGCTACCGACCATCATTTGTACGGCAGAGCCACAAGTGCGGTAGTAGACCGACTTTTGACGAAGATCAAGGACGGGGCATAGTCCGGATTCCCCAAGGAGCAGTGGTGGCTGAGACCTTTGAGACATTGCAAGCGACGGCACAGGCGCGCGAAGACACGCTGAACAGCGGACTTCGTATCCGCGTTGGCGTCGCATTGTGTGGCGAAGCTGCTGGTGCTTTCGAAGTGCTGGAAGCCCTCAACGCTGAGGTTGCTAGTCGTGGACTTGCTGCGTCAGTGCAGGAAGTCGGTTGCATTGGCCTGTGCTACGCTGAGCCCCTTGTAGACATCCAGCTACCCAACGGGTCTCGCGTCTTCTACCGTAACGTGACCACTGAAGACCTCCCTGCAATCTTGGATGCAGTCTCCTCCGCAAACTTTCGTCCCACTGATAAAATTCTGGGAACCCTTGGCGACGCTGGGGTTGCTGGCCTACCAAAGATTGAAGACACCCCCCAGTGGAAGTATCAGATTCGCATTGCTACCCGCAACACCGGAACCGTTGATCCTGGGGAAATCCAGGAGTACATCGTCGCCGGAGGGTACACCGGCCTCGCCAAAGCCCTGGCCTCCATGACACAAGAAGAGTTGATAGAAGAGGTCAAGACCTCCGGGTTGAGAGGTCGTGGCGGTGCAGCGTTCCCTACGGGAGTGAAATGGGGCTTCCTTCAAGGTTCTAAAAGGCCGAACAAGTACGTCCTGGTGAACTGCGAAGAGGGCGACCCCGGCGCGTATAACGACAAAGGCCTCGTCGAGAGCGACCCCCATACAGTTGTCGAGGGCACCATCATCGCGGGGTTCGCTACCGGCTCAAACTACGGATATATCTTCATCAGGCACGGCCATGTAGGCCCCATCCGCAGGGCACAGGGTGCTATCAAACAAGCATATGAGATGGGATTACTGGGCCAGAACATCCTTGGCTCTGGCTACAACTTTGATATGGAGGTCGCTTTAACCGGTGATTCCTACGTCGCTGGTGAAGAGACTGCGCTGATGGAGGCCATAGAGGGCAAGCGTTCCATGCCTCGTGCAAGGCCTCCATTCCCTGCTCAGTCCGGTGTGTGGGCCAACCCCAGCAACATCAACAATGTAAAGACAGTCTCTTACGTGCCTGAGATTGTGCGACGTGGAGGCGAATGGTTCTCAGAGATTGGTTACGAGCGTAGCAAGGGCACCGCAGTGCTCTGCCTCTCCGGCGACGTTAACTACCCCGGCATGTACGAGGTTCCCTTTGGCCTGACCTTGGGTCAGGTGGTGAACGAGATTGCTGGTGGCACTGCTAGCGGCAAAGACGTGAAGCTTCTACAGACTGGCGGCCCCCTGGGTGGCGTCCTTGGTAGTGACAGCCTGGAAATCATGCTGGATTACGAAGGCATGTCAGCGGCTGGCGCAATCCTCGGCTCCGGCGGCATCATCGTTGGGGCTGACGACATTTGCGTCGTTGACCTCGCCCGAACGCTGGTCGCCTTCTGCCAGTTTGAGTCCTGCGGTAAGTGCTTCCCCTGTCGCCTGGGCATGACCCACCTGGTGGAGATGCTTGAACGCATTGCCGCTAATAACGGTCGTCCGGGAGACCTGGACCTTATGCGCTCCACGGGCAAGACGATGGCCATGGGTTCCTTGTGCGGCCACGGTCAGTTAGGGTTCAACCCCATTAGTTCAGCATTGAAATTCTTTGAAGAAGACTTCCACGTTCACCTGGAAGAGGGCCGTTGCCCCACAGGGAGCTGCAATGGAGCCTTCCATCGCCCCACGCGCACCAGACCCCTTGCCACAGCTGAGTGGTATGCCAAAGAGGAGTACGCAGCGCCATGACGGAGCCACTGAAACTCTCCATAGACGGCGTAGAGATTACAGCGAAGCCCGGTCAGACGGTGCTCCAAGCCGCCATAGATAACAACGTCTATATCCCGTATCTCTGTTATTGGCCTGGTATGAAACCCTACGGCTCTTGCCGGATGTGCGCCGTTGAAGTGGAAGGCGGACGTGGCACCCCTGCCTCCTGCACCCTCCCTGTTGCCGACGGCATGGTGGTAACCACAGCATCACCTGTGGTCAGCGATCTTCGTCACGGCATCCTGGAATTATTGCTTTCAGAACACCCCCACGGTTGCCTCACTTGCCATCGCGTAGAACTGTGTGGCCCCCAGGACATCTGCCTACGCCACGTGAGCGTTGTAGACCGGTGCGTGGTGTGCCCCAAGAACGAGCGGTGTGAGCTCAAGGACACTGTGCGTTATGTAAATATGAGCATGGAATCACCCCTGACCTACAACTATCGCAACTTGCAGGTAGAGACGGGCGACCCTTTTTACGATCGTGATTACAACCTCTGCATTGTTTGCGCTCGTTGCGTCCGCGTGTGCGAGGAGATTCGTGGCGATGACGCCGTGACCATGATTGAACGCTCTGGCACCGTCCTGGTGGGCACTTCCCACGGTTCGTCGCTGTTGGAGTCCGGATGTGAGTTCTGCGGTGCGTGCATAGACGTCTGCCCCGTAGGCGCATTGACAGAGCGCGACCACAAGTGGGACAAGGCGGTGAAGACCGTCAAGACCACATGCCCTCACTGCTCCGTTGGATGTCAGGTCAACCTAGAAGTGGATTCTCGAGGCAGCGCCATTCGGTCTATTGGCGATTGGGATTCCCCGGTCAGCAATGGCCAGCTCTGCTACATGGGCAAATTCGGCAATGAGTTTGTGAACAGGCCTGACCGCATCAGGATGCCCCTGGTCAGGCAGCATGGCGAGTTGGTGGAGTCATCATGGGAAGATGCCCTGAGCATTATTGCTTCTCGCTTGTCTGACTATAAGGGTGACGCTTTCTCGCTGCTTGTGTCCCCTCGTTCCACCAATGAGCAGGCGTACCTTGCCGGGAAATTTGCACGTTCTGTCATGGGTACCAACAATGTGGATATCGCCCTTGACCATCGCCTGGAATTGATTGAGCCTCTCGGTCGCCGATTGGGTAACATGGCGGCCACCGGCACTGTTTCTGAGATTGAGGATGCTGGGTGCGTTCTCGTGGTGAACAGCAACGTTACAGAAGAACACAATGTTGCCGCCGTGCCCATCAAGAAAGGGCACAAAAAGGGTAGCAAGCTCATAATCATTGACACTCGAGAGGTTGAGCTTACTCGGTATGCAGACCTTTGGTTGCGGCCTTTCCCCGGCACAGAGAACGCCCTGATTGGCGGGATGCTGAAAGTCATCGTGGATGAGGGCCTGCAGGACACAGACTTCATCGCAGCACAATCCGACGGCATTGAATTCCTGACCTCGTCGCTCTCCACCTACGAACTGGACACAGTGGCTTCAACCACTGGTGTTCCAGCAGACAAAATTGCCAGCGCGGCAAGGTTCTTTGCAGCCAGTAGTTCATCTGCTGTCGTTTACGCTCTCGACAACATCTCAGCCGATGACCGAACGCCCCTGACGGAATCGTTGATAGACCTGGCACTGGTCACGGGCAATGTTGGGAAGCCGAGTTCCGGCCTCTTCCCACTCCGCCCCGGCGCAAACAGCCAGGGTGCTCTGGACGTTGGCTGCTCACCGCACTATCTGCCTGGACAAGTCTCCGTCGAGAACGCTCCCGGCCTCACCGGCCCGGAATCCTTGGAGGCGATGGCCGATGGCAGCGTCAAAGCCGTAATGGTGATAGGGGACAGCCCCCTCTTCACACAAGAAGCAGTACATGCCTTCTCCCATACTGAGTTCTTGGTTGTTCAAGACCTGTTCATGAACGAGCTTGCTCAGTCTGCGGATGTCGTGCTGCCCATGACCTCCTTTGCGGAGGACGAGGGTACCGTGACAAATATTGACCGCTGGGTGCAGTTGCGTAGAGCGGCCATTGAGGCTCCGGGCGAGGCTCGCCCAAGCACCTACACCTTTGCTGAACTAGCACGACGTATGGGCGCCACCGACTTTAGTGACGGCGAACCCTTAGCACTCCTTGGCGAGATTGCCCGTGCTGTCCCTACGTATGCAGCAATTAACCATGATGCTCTAGAGAGTGGTAGTGTCCAGTTGCCTTGGAATCAGCCTGCCAGACTACCATTTGCTGCACTCGCATCACTAGCACCACGCATAGCTGGGGACGAATCATTCCCGTTCTTGTTTGCACCTGGTCGCGTCCTAGCAATGCCTGGTGAGGACATCGAGATTATTCGGAGCAATGGCAAGAACACCATCCGTCGTGAAGACGCCTTGGAGATGCACCCGGAGGACGCTATTTCCTTGGGTGTTGCGCCAGGGGAAATAATAGAAGTAGCAACTCACACACACCGCATCCGTGGGATGGCCCGGACTACCGGCATTTTGCGAGGTGTTGTTAGCGCTACAGTGCTTTTTGGTGAACTTGCCACCGCCTTGGATGCTAGCGGTGATTACGATCCTATGTTGAAAGTCCCCGGACTGCATATCATGCCTGTCCGGGTTGAGAAGGTCCCAAGCTAAGAGAAGGAGTGTCCAACCATCGTGCAGCAACCATCTCCAACACCAATAGACCGTACCGCCAAGCTTCCCAGAGCCAGAGTGACTAAGAGGGAGCAATGTGCAGATGACCTATTTAAGCTGTGGCTAGAGCCGGAGACACCATTCCCCACGTTCAAACCCGGCCAGTACTGCACTATTGGGGTCAATGGTATCGAGAGGGCTTACTCCCTCTCTTCCGCGCCCCACGAGCCGTTGTTGGAGATCTTTGTTGAGTTGGTGCCAGAGGGTGAGTTGACGCCGCTGTTGTGGAAACTAAAGGTTGATGATACTGTCTCCCTCCGACCCCGGGCCAAGGGCGTCTTTGTCCAGTCACCTAAGTTCCAGAGCCATTTCATGGTGTCCACTGTCACCGGCGTTGTTCCCTTCGTAAGCATCCTGCGACACTATTTCCATGAGAATGGCACTGGCCACAAGTTCTACGTCATTGAAGGCGCTAGCTACCCTGGCGAGTTTGGTTACGACGATGAGCTTTCCAAGATGGCGGCTGACCACCCGGATACCGTTGCCTTTGTTGCCACCATCAGCCGGCCGACCGAGGAAAAGAGTAAGGACTGGGCCGGAGAGACTGGTAGGGCCAATACCGTTGTTGGCAAGTATCTGGAGCAGTTCAAGATTGACCCCGCAACTACCCTCATCTACGCCTGTGGACACCCCGGCATGATTGAAGACGTTGGGGTTGAGGCAGCAGCTAAAGGATTCGCCTTCACGGAGGAGAAATTCTGGGTGTAGCCACCGCCCTTTGACCGACCAAAGAGGACAGCTGTGAAACCTGAAATTATTCTTGCCACTCAGACCCAACATGAGGGTTTAGCGGCAATGGCAGTAGCCTTTCGCGATGTGTTGAAACGATCTAGTCCATCCGAGGCAGACATTCAGCAGAGCATCAGTATGTTGCTTGAGCAGGAAAACAGAGAGTTCTTCATCGCCCGTGATGAGGCCGGACACAGCCTTGGTTACATTGAGCAGTGATATGAATATTCAATGTGGCTTTCCGGGAAAGAAGCTTGCCTGGAGAACCTGTTTGTCTGGCCGGACTATCGTAGAGCAGGGGTGGCATCGGCGCTTACCGAGTACGCAATCGAACGTGCAGTTGTTTGGGAGTGTCGCAGTATCACCCTTGAAACGAATGAGATGAATACGGCATCAGTATCCCTGTATGGAAAGCTCGGATTCACCAGTGGATCCAGCCGTTATGAGGGTGAACGCCTCCTCTGGTTCACCAAAGGCGTTTAAGCTATAGAAAATGGGCCGTTCTGACGTTGCTCATCAAGTCAGCGTCGTGTAAGATGGACTGGTTGTAACGAAATTAACGCTAGCTAGAGGAACCATCATGGATGCCCATCATCTTATAGAAGTAAAAAAGAATCGGAACATCCCGGAGTTCCGGGCAGGCGACACCGTTCAAGTGAACTACAGGGTCACTGAAGGTGAACGTTCACGTATTCAGCCCTTCATTGGTGTGGTGATTCGACGCACGGGTGGCACAAGCCCCGCTGCTTGCTTCACCGTTCGCCATATCGCTCGTGGATTCGGTGTTGAGCGTACGTTCCCTATCTACTCTCCGCACGTTGATTCTGTTGAAATTCAACGGTATGGCAAAGTTCGCCGTGCCAAGCTCTTCTACTTGCGTGAGCTTTCGGGACGAGCAGCTCGTATTAAAGAACTGACTGTAGTTCCTGCGTGGCGAAAAGCCGGCGTAATGCTTCCTCCAGAGGAAGAAGTGTTGGCGCTGGAAGAGGAACTTGAGGCTGAGCCCGTTGCTGAAGCTGTCGCTGAGGAAGCAGTGGTAGATGCAGTAGAAACCCCAGAGGCCGAAGCATCTGCCGAGGCTCCTGCTGACGAAACCCCTGCAGAAGAAGCTTCCGCCGAAGAATCCGTTTCGGAAGTGGCCACTGAAGAGGCTGTAGTCGAAGAAGCTGCAACCGAGCCTGAAGAGGCCGTTGCGGAAGAAGTACCTGAAGCCGAAGTAGCATCCGATGAGTCCGTAGCTGAAGAAGCTGCAGCAGAGCCAGAAGAAGAGCCTAAGGCTTAGAATCTCCCAGTCTGGGGTAAGGTGATGTGCCATGGCTGCTCAAATGGAGCGGCTGTCAGATACTAAACCCCGGTATGCAGAGATTGCTGTTGATGCCAAGGTAGGCCCTGATCGTACGTTCACCTACCTCATCCCTTTTGGTGTAACTCTTGTCCCAGGCCATGCAGTCTGGGTTCCCCTCCTTTCAAGTCAGGTTGCTGGCGTTGTCTTTGCCCTCTCTGCCGCCACGGAGATTGAAGGCATTCGCGCCGTTGCGGGACTACAGAATCCAAATCCCGTTCTTGCTCCCCACCAGATACTCCTCTCTCGATGGCTCAGCCGCGAAACTCAATGCAGCCTCTATGAAGCTGCGTCCCTCATGCTTCCCTACGACTACCGGCGTCGTTTGCTGTCGTACGTTGGCCTTACGGCCGCCCATCTTGCCCCGAGCATCGGGATTGAAGATCAGGCAGCGGAGGAACTTACGCCTCAGGCAGAACGACTCTTAGAAGTCCTCCAACGACGCGGCCCCACGGAGTACGAACGACTCCTTCGCTCGGTAAGCGGCCCAACAGCGGCGGCACTGAAACGCCTACTACGTGCCGGACTTGTTTGGCAGGAGTGGCGGTGGGGTCGACCTCGTGCTCGGCCTGCCTACACGGATGAGCTTCACCTCACGGTATCTCCTGACGATGCAGCCCAAGCTGAGGAAACGCTTAAAGCTGCCCCCAGGCAACGGGCATTGTTGGCGCAGCTCATGGATGAGGGCGTGCTGGACGCAGCCCAGGCTCGTAAAGAGTTCGGATCGTCTACTGTGCTGGCCTTGCGCAACCGCGGCATGGTGAGGATTGAGCAGATACGCCGAGTGCGTGACCCACTGGCGGACACAGACTTTGCTTTAGAACCTCCGCTGACACTGACGGATAGCCAAGCATCGGCGGTGGATGCCATAGAAACTGACCTTGTAGGGTTAGACTCCAAGACATTCCTGTTGCAAGGGCCTACGGGCAGCGGCAAGACAGAGGTCTACCTCCGCGCCCTTGCAGCCTGCATCGCTGGAGGTAAGCGCGGAATAATGCTTGCCCCGGAGATATCCCTGACGCCGCAACTCATCGCTCGCTTGGAAGGGCGTTTCCCGGGCAGGGTTGGCCTCCTTCACAGTGGCCTTACGCCCGGCCAGCAATACGATACGTGGTGGCGAATTCGCCAGGGCGATTTCGATGTGGTGTTAGGCTCCCGCAGCACAATATTTGTGCCTCAACCGGATGTTGGGCTGATTATCCTTGATGAGGAGCATGAGTGGACGTACAAGCAGGCAGACGCCGTACCCCGCTACCATGCTCGATCTGTAGCCCGGAAGCTTGGAGAACTTATTGGCGCCACAGTAGTGCTGGGCAGCGCAACGCCGGACGTTGGCAGCTATTACAATGCGTTGCGCCATGACTACCAACTCCTGACGTTGCCTGACCGGGTTCGTCCCGGGCCGGACATGCGCCCTTTGGTCACAGACCTCGCGGAAGTGGAAGTTGTGGATATGCGGGAGGAACTGAAGGCCGGAGTTCGCAGCATCTTCAGTCGCGCCCTGAGCGATGCCCTGGAGGAAACCCTGCGTCAGGGGCAGCAGGCGATTCTCTTTCTCAACCGCCGAGGCTCCGCAGGTACTGTGCAGTGTCGTGATTGCGGTCATGTGCTCAGATGCCGTCGATGCGAGACGCCCTTGACGTACCACGCCGAGGACGACCGCTTGATATGCCATCAGTGTGGCCGAAGGCACCGCACGGTTTCTGACTGCCCTCAATGTCGGAGTGGCCACATCCGTTTCCTTGGTCTGGGCACCCAGCGTGTGGTTCTGGAAGTGGAGCGCGAATTTGGAGTTCAGGCATTGCGATGGGACCGTGACGCATCTCGAGAGCGCGGTGCCCATGATGAGATACTTGGCAGCTTCACCAGGGGGGAAGCCCAGGTATTGGTGGGGACTCAAATGGTCGCACAGGGGCTGCATCTGCCCAACGTGACTCTGGTTGGTGTGGTCTTGGCTGACCTTGGCCTGCATCTGCCGGATTTCCGTGCCGGAGAGCGTGCCTTTCAGTTGCTGTGTCAGGTGGCAGGGCGTGCTGGCCGTGGCAACGACCCTGGCCGCGTCGTTGTTCAGACGTATACGCCGGAGCACTACGCCATCCAGGCCGGTGCGCGACAGAACTACCAGGCCTTTTATGACGTTGAAGTCCAGCTTAGGCGAGAACACCATAACCCACCCTTCACGCGACTTGCGCGGTTCCTCTATCAGCACACCAACCCCGGCTACGCAGAGCGTGAGGCCCAGCGATGGGGTATCACGTTGAGAGAGAGCTTACAAAGCCAGGGCCTCACGGAAGTGGAAGTTGTTGGGCCTGCGCCGGCGTTCCCAGCGCGGGTTCGTGGCCGCTATCGGTGGCAGGTGCTTCTTCGTGTACCCCCAACGCCTGCGGTGGAGATGATACCGCTGGTGTCTTCCATCACCTTTCCCCCGGGCTGGATCGTGGACGTAGACCCTGTGACGCTGGTGTAGCCGAACTTCACCCAGGCCATTGGGAATCCCTTCCTCCCCAACTGCCGCCTCTGCTATGCTGTCTATACATTCATTTGTAGGAAACCTATGTACGTCATCGGCACTGCAGGTCATGTTGACCACGGCAAATCCACTCTGGTGAAAGCCCTCACCGGCATAGACCCGGATCGGCTCCAGGAGGAGAAGGCCCGGGAGATGACCATTGAGCTTGGTTTCGCTTGGCTCACCCTCCCCAGCGGTAGAGAGATCAGCGTCGTTGATGTTCCCGGCCATGAGCGCTTCATTAAGAACATGCTGTCGGGAGTTGGCGGCATAGACTTGGCTATGCTCATCGTCGCCGCGGACGAGTCCGTTATGCCTCAGACGCGGGAGCACCTGGCCATCCTGGACCTCTTGCAGGTGAAGCGAGGGCTGGTGGTGCTCACCAAAGCGGATACCGTTGACGAGGATTGGATTGAGCTAGTAAAGGTGGAGGTAGAAGAAGCCCTTCGCGGCACCAGCCTAGAGGGTGCAACAATGGCGGAGGTCTCTGCGATTACCGGCCAGGGTATGCCGGAGTTGCTTCAACTCCTCGATTCGACGTTAGAGAAAAGTGTTCGCCGCGAAGACCTCGGACGTCCACGACTCTCCATTGACCGCAGCTTCGTCATGACAGGCTTCGGCACGGTGGTGACCGGCACGCTCCTCGATGGTTCTTTGTCGGTAGGCCAGGAAATAGAGATGGTGCCCTCCGGCCTGCGCCGCCGCATCAGAGGTTTGCAGAGTCACCAACAGAAGGTGGAGAGCGTTGGCCCCGGAAATCGCGTAGCTGTGAACCTTGCCAGCACCACCCAGGGCGAGGCAGAGCGAGGGCAAGTGCTTACGCTGCCAGGCTGGCTGCGCCCCACGCGGATAGTGGATGTGCGCATCCGTATGATCCCTAGCGCTCCCCATCCTATCAAGCACAACCTTGGCGTCACCTTTCACACCGGCACCAGTGAGAGCTTTGCCCGGGTGCGTTTGCTGGATGTCCCTGAGCTAAGACCGGGCCAGGAGGGTTGGGCGCAGATACACCTTGCCGATCCTCTGGCGGTTGTTAAAGGCGATTACTTTGTTGTGCGCTCCTCCCAATCAACCCTTGGCGGAGGCCAGGTCATAGACCCCGACCCGTCGAGGCATCGTCGATTCCAGCAGGGCGTTCTGGAGAAGCTGGAGGTCATGGCGGAAGGCTCGCCAGAAGACCTGGTGTTGAAGGCCCTGGAGACTGTTGAGCCTGCCGGGCTGACGGCGCTCGCACGCGGAGCCAACTTGGCTTCCGACCAAACGACAGAGTTGATAGGGGCTCTTGTGGAATCGGGAGACGTTGTTGCCCTTGGAGGAAGTACCGCAGACGCTAATGCGGTCTTTATGACTAGCGTTGGTTGGGCCAGACTCAGAAGTCAGATGGATAACGCCGTCCAGGCGTATCACGTAGCCAACCCGCTTCGTGGTGGCATACCAAGAGAAGAACTGCGGAGCCGCCTTGGCCTCTCCCAGGCTATCTTCACTAATGTGCTGGCGTTGATGACGGCTGGAGGCGTTGTTGCAGAAGCTGTCTCCACCGTGCGCTCGCCCGATCACGAAGTCACCCTCTCACCTGAGCAAGAAAAAGCAACGGCTGGATATGTTGCGGCCCTGGAGCGGGAACGCTATTCGCCTCCAACTGACAACGCCTTAGACCCCGCACTGCTTGCAGTATTGATTGAGTGTGGCAGTGTTGTCCGTATCAATGAATCCCTTGTCTTTGCAACGTCGGCCTACAGCGAGATGGTGGGGCGTATTGTTGAGCACCTGAAAGCGAACGGCGCAATCACCGTCGCAGATGTCCGTGACGCCTTCGGCACCTCTCGGAAGTACGCGCTGCCCCTGTTGGAGTACCTGGATCAGCAGCACATCACTCGGCGCAACGGCGATGAGCGCGTGCTCCTCAGAGCCCCTAGCTCCGATACTTCTGCAAGCTGATACGTGAGGGTGTGATGGCTCACCAACCCCCAACCCGCATGTACGGCGTGGATTTCAGCGGTGCAGCTGATGCAGGCAAGCACATCTGGATTGCTGAAGGTACGGACACAGACGGCTGTTTAGACAACACCAATTGCCGCTCAGCGTCTGATTACCTCAACGCTTTCCCTTCACGTGACGTCACATTCCTCGCTATGGTTGAGTTCATTGCTGGTCAGCACAACGCAGCCTTTGGGTTTGATTTCCCCTTCGAGTTGCCACGGGCAATAGCCGTAGAAGAATCATGGTCTGCGTTTGTTGCCGCGTTCCCCTCGCACTACCCATCTCTTGCCGATTTCGATGTCACTTGTCACACCGCCTCCGGTGGTAAAGAGTGGAAGCGCCTCTGCGATGTTGAGACCAGAGCATCCTTCTCGCCCTACAACCGCCGAGTGGTGTCGCAGACCTACTACGGCATTCGCGGTTTGCTTCATCCGCTGTTAGCCGATGGCCTCGCTAGCGTTCCACCCGTTCACGGCACGGCACCGCAGATGCCTTGGCTGCTGGAAGTATGTCCCGTGGGTGCTCTGAAGGACGCAATGCTCTGTAAGCCTCCCTACAAAGGTAGGACGCCTGACCACTATGAGGCACAACAGCGCATCCTGAAAACGCTGGAAAACGATGGCGCAGTACGGGTCTCTTCACCGGCACTGCGTGATACCATCCTGACCAACACTCCCGGCGATGCCCTTGATAGCGTGGTGGCAGCAGTTGTGACGGCCAAGGCCGTTCGAGCCCCGGAGCGTATGGCGGCCAAGTCCGGCTATCCGTACACCGTAGAGGGGTGTATTTATGTCTAGACTCACATGTCATTCTGAGGAGCCCTTTCATGGAAGGGCGACGGAAGAATCTGAAATGTAATTGTGAGTTTGATTTTTGGAGTAAACCATGGCCCTTGATCTGTACCAGACTGCTGCACAACTTGATGCGGCAACGGCCCATGTTGGCAACCGTGGCGAGGAACGCGCAAGGCACTTGGAAGTCGCCCTGGCTACCCTGCGCGACGCCGATGCTGCGACGTTGAACGCCCGCGTCGATGCCGCACAGGGAACCCTGTCCTTCCTCCCCGCAGAGGCGGTGGAAGACCCCGGCGTTACTCACGCTCCCGGCGCAATCCCGGACGATTTCAGCGTCCTAGCCGTGGACGGCTCCCACATTGATGTGAACCGGCACTTGCCGTTGCGCTGCTCTCTCATAAACATCGGCGGCTGTCGTCTGACTTACGGCGAAGCCCCTGACGCCCACCTGTTCAGCAGCCCTCGACTCCGCACCAGCGATGCTGAACTCTACCTCGCAGACCCGGCTTCGTCGGCGTCACGACAGCCCGTGGAAGGCGCGTTGATGGGTTTGGTGCGTGCCGTGCAGGAAACTGAAGCCCTGGCGGACGCTGTGGAGGAAGCTGCCAGCGACCTCCCTACCCTTGCGCTCATTGATGGCACGTTGGTGCTGTGGGAGCTTGGCGGTGACCGCTATCCCGCATACGTCCGCTCGCAGTTGATGGATTACGGCATCCTGGCATCCCTGGGACGCTTGAGGGACATAGCCCAGCGCAAAACCCTTGGTGTTGCGTCATACATCAGCCTGCCCAACAGCTCAGAGGTGTCCAACCTGCTGCGCCTCGCCCTGTGCCACTACGACCCCCTGGGCGATTGCCAGCGACATTGTCGTGCTTTCATCCCCGGCGACCGCCATTGCGACGACGTGAACGAGTTTACTGACCGAGAGCTTTTCGCTCGCATTCTGAAGCCTGGAGAGCGTTCGTCCCTCTTCGCCAGCCGCTCCTCCGTGGTGCGTGACTCCTATGGCCAGCACCGTGTCCACTTCTTTTATGTCAACGTGGAAGAAGAAATAGGCAGAGTGGAAGTTCCCGCTTGGGTGGCAGATTCCCCCGCGCTGCTGGAACTGACCCACACCCTGGTCGTAGATAACGCGCGACGTGGCGGTGGTTACCCGGTGGCGTTGCAGGAGGCCCACGAGCAGGCCGTTGTCACCGGCGCAGACCGAGAGGCCTTTGCCGCAATGGTTGAGCGGGCACTAGAGGGACAACGACTGCCGGTGTACACTTCCCAGAAGCAGCGTTCCAAACGCCAACGTTGGGTGTAAACCATGAATGCGAGATTTGATTGACCACTAATAACCAAGAACCAAACCGCATAGCAGAAGTCGTGGAGACTACCTCCACTGGCTTTACGGCACAGTGCTATGAGCTTTATGGCGCGCCCGCATTGGGCAGCCTCGTTCGTGTTGGGGAACCTGCGGTGTACGCCATCGTCCACAACGTGACCACAGCAGCCCTGGACCTCGGACGGCGCGTCATGGCTCGTGGGGCTGCGGAGGCATCGGAAGCTGCGGTGTACCACAACAACCCCCAGATTGCCCGGTTGCTGGCCACGCACATAGAGGCGCTGGTCGTCGGCCACGGCGTTGCAGATGCGCTCAAGTATCGCCTTCCCGCTGCGCCGCCG
>Ga0115002_10001478_pt1 | contig 32320 bp, 30 predicted proteins | sample ArcticOcean_MG_C_8_FD_89576 | JGI IMG/M metagenome (GOLD analysis project Ga0115002, IMG submission 89576) | Marine microbial communities from western Arctic Ocean - ArcticOcean_MG_CB11_86 | ecosystem: Environmental > Aquatic > Marine > Oceanic | place: Arctic Ocean: Canada Basin | collected... | reverse complement strand
GGCGGGGTGCCACGATGAGGTCGAAGCGGGCCAGGCCGAGGCGCGGATTCTGGACGAAGACGGTAAACGTGCGCCCCCGGCTGGCACGCTGAATCGCCAGGGCGAGACCGGCGCATTTGCGGCCGCTGGCGATGACCAGATCCGGCCAGGGCGGCACGAGCGAATCGTGCCCGTGCGCCATAAATCCCGGCGGCAGGGCAGCCATCGCGGCGCCCAGCCATCGCCACGGCTTGTTCACTGCAGCGCGTTTGATCTCAGGCGTAAGCCCGAGAGCGGCTGCCAGAGCGAGGCATTGATTCTCGGTTCCGGCCATGCCTTCGCTCAGCACCCAACAGTTAAGGCCCTCCGTCGCAACCGCTGCGCTCACGTCGCAGGTACCCGCGCGTGGGGAAATTCGCACCAATTCATAACAAGCGTAGTAGCAGAAAACCAAGGCGATGAGGATGTTGTAAACGACCCGTCGCGAGGGCTCAGGGCCGGCCCGAAGGCGCAGAGCAATGATTCGACAATTATCGGTGCCGGGAGAACGTGAAGTTTAGGCCGAATTCGGCTACGAGTTCTCGGCAGTTTCAATCCGTTGTTAATAGGCTTGGGCCATACTGATCCCCAGTCAACAACGCTTACATCTGACCAAACGAATAAAAATTCAAAATATCAATAGGTTAAAGCCTGTCATGAAGGCGCAGCTGAAAATCGACTCGAAGACCGATGGCGGCAACATCCCGCGGAGCATATTTTACATTTGAGGGAAGGCCATTCTCGACATGAAGAGCGCGACGGCAAAGCAGATAGAACCACCGGAAACATCAACCGATGTGGATACGGATTCGCTCCATATTCTGCCTCTTCGCATCATGCCGCTTTATACCACCGGCCTGAAACAGGCGCGTCTCATCAAGAATATGCATTTCGATTCGGTTATCGAAGTCTACAAGGACGCCAAAACCGGCAGCGGCCAAATCGAACCCGATGCGCTCTCCCTCTATTTTAACTGGCAAAGTGCGGAGGATTTGGAAGATCAACGGTTGATCGAACATTTGGCCCGGCTCAATAGCTACGATGTCTACAGCCAGCGCATAGAATTGCGTCGGGCAGGCATTGAGCTGGAAGAGGTTGACGCGCTGCAACTGTCAGCGGCCAAGCAGGCGGAATTGACAGAATAAATGCGCGTCTTTACCTCGCCGCTCCTAGCCCAGGTGTATGGCAATTCGAACGCCGACATCGAGAATTTCGATTAGCTTATCGGCATGTTTTCGAATCCGGACCGGGAATTGGCGATTCGCAATTTGCGCACTCTGGCGAACCAGCTGGAGATCGAAATCATGGAAGTGCCCGAGTTTCTCGAGGAATACGCGGATATCTTCCTTTCGCTGGCATATTACAAAAATTGTCTCGACGAATTGATCCCCAAGACTGGCCGATTTATGGAAATCTTGCGCGAGGTGGAGAGTAAACTCCATATGCGCCGCGATCCCATTCTCATGAATGTGTGCGGCTTTTTGCGAGAAATACTGAACGACGTCACGGCATCGCTAACCGGCCGTTTCGAAAGCTTCGACCGTCACTCGAAAGACATGTGGGAGAACTTAAACGGCGAATCATTCCGCCGCGTGCGCGGGCTTATCGAAAGTCATCACACCACGGTTGGCGGCGTGTTATGCGGCCTGTCGCTAAAAATGATCGCCTGGGAAAACGAAATCGGATGGGAGTGCACCCGTCCGGTGCAGTGTGCTGAGTTCATTACTTCGCAAATGCGCAGCGGTTTGAACCGAATCAAGGAAATCGAGGATTCGGCGCCGACGGTAAGTCCGACTTAGTTTTTTTTACAAATATTCCATATCTAAGGTTTCTTAACCAGAGTTCTTAGGGAGAGGTTAACCCGCAGGTTGCATACTCTCCCGATGAAAGAATTCAACGGAACTTCCCGCCCTTCACTGAGAATCGCTCTGATCGCCTTCGGCTGGACCAGCCTCATGCTTGGCATGATCGGCGCCCTCGTGCCCGTCATGCCCTCCATGGTATTTCTTCTGATCTCGCTTTGGTGTTTCTCCAAGGGTTCGCGGAAGTTTCATGCGTGGCTGTATAGCCACAGGATATTCGGCCCGTCGCTACGCCTGTGGAGTAAGCATCGCGCTATTCCGCGAAAAGCCAAAATCACCACTTTGGGCGGGATCGCACTCAGCGTCGCCATTCTCGTCGCACTCACGCCTGGCGACTCGACACTGCTGTTCGTCTATTGCGGCATTAATGCTGCCGCGGCGCTGTATATACTGAGCCGTCCGAGCGGAGCTCCCAAAAGCGCGGCAACACCGTCGGGCGCCTCCGCCCAAGCCGCCTAGCGCGGCGCCCTTTCCTGCCACCTAAGGGCGTTTGGTGGGCGTTTGGTCTAAGCGCGCGATCATGCTATGTGGGTGGGCATGGTCGTGATCAGAACAGCACGCCCGGACGACGCCGGGCCCATCGCCCACGTACATATCGCCACCTGGCACGCCGCCTATGCCGGCATGATTCCCCACTCTGTGCTGCTCGGCCTTTCAAGCACCAGCGAATACAAATATTGGCGGCACACGATCGCTTCCCGGTCGAGTGAATGTGCCGTCTATGTCGCCGCGGCCGAGAGCGGTGCAATTCTCGGCTATGGCAGCGCCGGGCCGGCGCGCCCGAGCGGCTTATCTTTCGCCGGCGAAATATACACCCTCTATGTCACGCCGGATCATCAAGGCAGAGGCCTCGGCCGGGGGTTACTCCATGCGATGTTCAAACAGTTGCGGCGTCAGGGATGCGGCACTGCCATGCTGTGGGTGCTGGCAGCCAATCCCGCACGCTTTTTTTACGACGCGATGGGCGGCACGCTTGCGGCCCAACGCAACGAGCGTCATTTCGGTGTGGCACTCGACGAATTGGCTTATGGCTGGGCGGATTTGAAAGATCTCGCCGGCGCACAGGCGACGGCGCAATACAGAAAGGCGAACCGCAATGCCTAGCACCGAGATCGACGGGCCCGCCAATTCCGAGCAGATCGAATATTGGAACGACCGCGCCGGACCCAATTGGGTCAAATTCCACAAACAATTGGACGGCCAGATTGGCGACATCGGCAAAATCGCGATTGACCGGTCGGGCGTGACTGCCGGCCAGCACGTGCTCGATATCGGCTGCGGCTGCGGCGATAGTTCACTTGAGCTGGCGCGCCGTGTCGGGCCCGGCGGCGCCGTCCACGGCATCGATATATCCCAGCCGATGCTCGAACAGGCGGCGCGCCGCGCCGCAATGGAGCCAATGCTCAAGCTCGATTTCCAGCGCCGCGACGCACAGATCGCTGACTTTCCCGCCGCCACCTACAGCCACGGATTTTCGCGGTTCGGCGTGATGTTTTTCGAAGACCCGGTTGCCGCTTTCGCCAACATCCGCAAAGCACTCGCCGGCAACGGGCGGCTTACCTTTATCTGTTGGCGCCCGCTCGACGAAAACCCATGGATGGCCATCCCGCTCGGTGTGGCCGGCCAATTCGTAGAGCCGCCGGAGCCTGTGCCGCCGGGCGCGCCGGGCCCCTTCGCGTTTACCGATGGAGAACGCGCGCGACAAATTTTGGTCTCTGCGGGATATTCCGAAGTGACGCTCGAAGCGCTTGACGAACCGCTCTATCTGAGCGGCCCGGGCACGGCGGCGGAGGCGGCCGCACACGCTACCCAAATGGGACCGGTGGCCCGGGTGCTCGGCGACTCGGACGAGAACACGGTCAAGCAGGTTGAAGTGGCGCTAGTTCAGACGCTCACACCGTATTATGACGGCACCGGTATACGCATGGATTCGGCTTGTTGGATCGTTTCTGCTCGCGCTGGCTGAGGCGCCAAAATAAACGGGCTTAGTCTTCGCTCATTTTGAGCGCAGCGAGGAAGGCTTCCTGCGGGATTTCCACATTGCCGAATTGGCGCATCCGCTTTTTGCCGCGCTTCTGGCGATCGAGCAATTTACGCTTGCGCGTGACGTCGCCGCCATAGCATTTCGCGGTCACGTCTTTGCGCATCGCGCTCACCGTTTCGCGCGCCACCACCTTGCCGCCGATCGCCGCCTGAATGGCGACTTTGAAGAGCTGGCGCGGTATCAGATCCTTGAGACGCAAGCACAGGGCCCGACCGCGCGATTCCGCCTGGCCGCGATGCAACACCATCGAAAGCGAATCCACCGGCTCGCTATTAATCAGGATGCCAACTTTTACCAGATCGCCCTCGCGGTATCCATCTAGTTGGTAATCGAAGCTGGCATAGCCGCGCGAATGGGATTTCAGGCGGTCATAAAAATCGAACACAACCTCGTTGAGCGGCAGGCGATAGGACACCAGGGCGCGGTTGCCGACATAGGTCAGCGTATCCTGCTCACCGCGCTTCTGCTCGCAAAGTGCGAGAACCGGCCCGAGATACTCATCCGGCACCATGATGTTGGCCTTGATCCAGGGCTCTTCCATGCTGCGGATTTTGGTCGGATCGGGCATGTCAGCGGGATTGTGCAACTCATACTGTTCACCGGCCGTGGTGGTCAGGCGGTAAACCACGCTGGGCGCGGTGGCCACCAGGTCGAGATCGAATTCGCGCTCCAGCCTCTCCTGAATGATTTCGAGGTGCAACAGGCCCAAAAATCCGCAGCTGAAACCCATGCCGAGCGCAGCCGACGTCTCGGCCTCGTAATGAAAGCTCGAATCATTGAGCGTGAGCTTGCCCAAACTCTCACGCAAGCGCTCGAAATCGGCGGTGTCAGCGGGAAACAGGCCGCAGAATACGACCGGCACGCTGGGCTTAAATCCGGGCAGAGGTTCGGCGGTGCGGCGGCGATCCTCCGTAATGGTGTCGCCCACATTACAATCGGAAATATTTTTGATGCTGGCGGTGATGAAGCCGATTTCGCCGGGCCCGAGCGCCTCGACAATCTCGGTCTTGGGCGTGAACACGCCGACGCGCTCGATCTCATGCAATGAACCGAGGCCCATCATACGTACGCGCATGCCCTTGCGCAAAATACCGTCCTGCATGCGTACCAGTATCATCACACCGAGATATTGATCGTACCAACTATCGACCAACAGCGCCTTTAGCGGTGCGTCGACATCGCCTTCCGGTGGCCGTAAGCGCTCGACCAGCGCATCCAGTACATCTGCCACACCGGCCCCGGTTTTGGCGGAAATGGGGAGCGCGTCGCTGGCGTCGATGCCGACGACATCCTCGATCTGCTGGCGGATGCGCTCAACCTCAGCCGAGGCGAGATCGATCTTATTTAAGACGGGAATCATTTCATGCCCGCTATCGACGGCGAGATACGCGTTGGCGAGGGTTTGCGCCTCGACCCCTTGGGTCGCGTCGACGACCAGTAGCGAGCCTTCGCAGGCGGCGAGAGAGCGGCTTACCTCATAGGAGAAATCAACATGGCCGGGGGTGTCGACAAGATTGAGGGTGTAGGTCTCACCGTTCTTCGCTTTGTGGTGAAGGCGCACGGTTTGCGCTTTGATGGTGATGCCGCGCTCGCGCTCGATATCCATCGAATCGAGCACCTGGCTGGTCATTTCGCGCTTCTGCAGGCCACCGCACATTTCGATCATGCGATCCGCCAAAGTTGATTTGCCATGATCGATATGGGCGATGATGGCGAAATTACGTATATGCGCGAGATCGGTCATTTGTGTCTTGAATACAATATGTGAAAGCGCGTCAACTGGGACGCAATAAATTTAGCCGCGCAGCTCTCCGCCGGTGAGCTTTTTGACATTGTCGACCAGCTTTGTTGCCAGTGTTTCGATCTCGGCGTCCGTGAGCGTGCGGTCACTCGGCTCTAGGCGAACGGCGATGGCCAGAGATTTCTTGCCTTCACCGACGCCTTCGCCAGCATAGAGGTCAAACAGCGCGACATCGGCGATCAATATTTTATTAACGCCGCGCGCCGCGCGGATAACCTGCTCAGCCGAGACATCGGCGTCGACGACGAAAGCGAAGTCACGCTCAACTGCGGGAAAATCTGAATTACTCAGCGCCGCGCGCGTGCGCCCTGCCTTGACTTTGGTCACCGGGATGGCATCGATGAACAGCTCGAACGCCACCAACGGCAGTTCGATATCGAGGGCGGCCAGGACAGACGGATGCAACTCGCCGAAATAGCCAAGCAGATTGGGGCCGAGGGCGAAGGTGCCCGAGCGGCCGGGATGATACCAGGCTGGCGCGCCGGTTTGGATTTGCAGGCTCGCCACCGGGGCGCCGGCGGCGGCGAGTCCGGCCAGCGCATCGGCCTTGGCGTCGAACACATCGACGTCGCGCGCAGGGGCATACATGTTTCTGCCCTCAGCCTGGCCGCAACGCACGCCGGCCACGACGCGGTGCTGGTGCTCGGCGCTATCGCCGGAATATTGCGGCCCGGTTTCGAACAGCGCCATGTCGGCAAAGCCACGATCGGCGTTCCTACGGCAGGCCATGGCCAGGTTGGGCAAGATCGAGGGCCGCATGACATCGAGGTCACTGCTGATCGGATTGGCGAGGGTGAGGCCCGGCAGCGCGCCGCCGAACAGATCGGCTTGGGCTTTTGCCATGAAGGACCAGGTTACGGTCTCGAACATACCGCGCGCGGCCAGAGCGCGGCGCGCCCATCCCATGCGCCGTCGCGGCAGTTCGATGGCAGCACCCGCGCTTGCCTGTAGCGGCGGCAGGGAGACGGCGGGGATATTGTCAAAGCCGTGTACCCGCAGCACCTCTTCCACCAAATCCGCTTCGCCGACGATATCGCCGCGCCATGATGGCGGCTCGACCGCCAAATGATCGGAGCCCACCTCGTGCGATTGGAAGCCGAGTTTGCCGAGCACCGCCTCGCAGGCTGTTTTACTGAGCTCGACACCACCCAATGTATGGACACGGGAGGGGCGGAACGTGACTTCGCGACGCCATTCGGGCGCCGTGCCGGCAATCACCACTTCGCTCGCCTCGCCGCCACACATGTCCTGCACCAAGCGGGTCGCGGCCTCCATGCCGGGTTCTGCAAATGCCGGGTCGACACCGCGTTCGAAGCGGTGGCGGGCGTCGGATTCGAGGTTGAGCTTGCGTCCGGTGGCGGCTGTCCGCACCGGGTCGAACAGCGCTATTTCGATAAAGACATTGACGGTCTCGTCAGTGCAACCCGAGCTTTGACCGCCCATGACGCCGGCCAGGCTCAAGACACCGGAGTCATCGCCGATTGCGGTCATCTCGCCATCGAGCTCATATTCCTTACCGTTCAACGCATCAAACTTGGCGCCGGCGCAACCGGTACGAAGCCAGAGATGATCGCCCGAGACCTTGTCGGCATCGAACACATGCACCGGGCGATTGAGATCGAGGGTGACGAAATTGGTCATGTCCACCAACGCCGAGATCGGCCTGAGACCAACGGAAAGCAAGCGGTCCTGCATCCATTTGGGGCTGGGGCCGTTTTTTACGCCGCGGATATAGCGCCCGACAAACATCGGACAGGCAACTTCCGCCTCGGCTGAGAATTCGAAACGGACATCGAGCGGGCTCTTGAAGGCGCCCGGAATCGCTGTGAGATCTGGCGCTTTGAGGTGCCCTAGCCCGGCGGCGGCAAGATCGCGCGCGATGCCGAAGACGCCGAGGCAATCGGCGCGGTTGGGCGTGATGGCGATGTCGAACAGCGGATCGTCAAGCCCCATATAGGCTGCGAAGGACTGACCCACCGGCGCGTCCTCGGGCAAATCGATGATGCCTTCATGTTCGTCACTGATGCCCATCTCGCGCTCGGAACACAGCATGCCATTGCTGGAGATGCCGCGAATCTTGGTCGGCTTGAGTTTCAAGCCAGTGCCGGGAATGGTGCTGCCGCTGGCCGCGAATACACCTTTCATGCCGGTGCGCGCATTGGGCGCACCGCACACCACCTGTACCGTTTCGCTGCCGGTATCGACTGTACAGAGCCGAAGCTTGTCAGCGTTGGGATGCTGCACCGCCTCGATGACATGGGCGATGGTGAAGGGCGCAAGCTTCTGCGCCGGGTCCTCGACGCTCTCAACTTCGAGGCCGATGGCGGTCATGCAGGTGCTCAGCGCCTCAACGGATGCATCGGTCTCTAAATGTTGTTTGAGCCAGGAAAGCGTGAATTTCATCGCGTGAGACCGCCCACCAGGCTTGGTACGTCGCCGGCGGCGAAGCCGTAATGGCGGAGCCAGCGGGCATCGGCGTCGTAAAAGGTTCTGAGATCGGGAATACCGTATTTCAACATCGCGGAACGCTCGACGCCGAGGCCGAAAGCGAAACCCTGATAGCGCGTGGAATCGACGCCGGATATATCCAGCACCCTGGGATTGACCATGCCGCAGCCGAGGATCTCCATCCAGTCGGCGCCTTCACCAATGCGCAGGACGCCGCCTTTGCGCGCGCAGCCGATATCCATTTCCGCCGAAGGTTCGGTAAACGGGAAATAGCTCGGGCGGAATCGCACCGGCAAATTGGTCACCTCGAAGAAGGTTTTGGCGAAATCGATCAGGCACCCCTTGAGATGGCCCATATGAGTGTGCTCATCGACCACCAACCCCTCGATCTGATGGAACATCGGCGCATGAGTGATATCGGAATCGCAGCGATAGGTGCGGCCAGGCGCAATGATGCGGTAGGGCGGCTCACCCGCCTTCATGGTGCGGATTTGCACCGGCGACGTGTGAGTGCGCAGCAAAAGTCGCGAGCCATCTTCGCGTTCTGGGAAATAAAAGGTGTCATGCATTTGCCGGGCGGGATGCTCGGGCGGGATGTTGAGAGCGGTGAAATTATGGAAATCATCCTCGATGTCCGGTCCCTCGACGACGGAAAAACCCATATCGCCAAAAATCGCCACCATTTCGTCAAGCACTTGGCTGATCGGGTGGATGCGGCCTTGCACCTCCGGGCGGATCGGGAGGGTGATATCGATTTTTTCCGAGCCCAAGCGCGCATCGAGGGCGCCGCCTTCGAGCGCGGCGCGGCGCGCATCGAGCGCCTCGATCATTTCACCTTTGATGCGGTTGAGCGTCTGCCCGGCAGTTTTACGCGCCTCGGGATCCAATACGCCGAGGGTTTTCATACGCGCCGTCAAGCTGCCTTTCTTGCCGAGCGCGGCGACGCGCGCGACATCGAGCGCCGCCACATCGCTCGATTCCTCGAACGATGTGAGAATTTCAGCTTTAAGGGCTTCCAAATCCTGCAAGGCTATTTCCTCCGGCGCCCGCCGCGAGCGGGCGTCCGTCCCTCGCGGGGCCGCTGCTAGTCTTTTGCGAGACCGGCGCGCGCCTGTTCCACCAGGGCCGTAAAGGCCTCGGGTTCGCGCACGGCAAGATCGGCCAGAACTTTGCGGTCGATCTCGATTCCGGCCACAGACAGGCCGTGAATGAAATTTGAATAGGTCATTTCATGGGCGCGAGCGGCGGCATTTATGCGCTGAATCCAAAGCCCGCGGAAATCGCGCTTGCGCGCACGCCGGTCACGATAGGCGTATTGCAGGCCCTTTTCGACGCGCTCAATGGCGACGCGAAAATTGGAATTCGACCGGCCACGATAGCCGCTGGCGCGGGCCAGGACCTTTTTGTGACGGGCATGTGAAGTGACGCCTCTTTTGACTCTTGCCATAGCCGGATTTCCTTAAATGTAAGGCATCCAGCGCTTTACCGCCGGTGAGTTGGTTTTGTCCATCACGGTGAGCCCGAGGTGACTGCGGCGCGCTTTTTTGGATTGTTTCGATAGACCATGGCGATGTTTCGCGTGGCCGCGGCGCAATTTTCCGCTGCCAGTCACCGTAAAGCGCCCTTTGGTGCTGCTTTTCGTCTTTAATTTAGGCATTTCGGTCTCTTTCTCTTTTTTTCATTGTGGCTCCACCTGCCCAAAATTGTCGGGGAAGGCGGCCACGAGCGATCAATCTGGGTGGTTGGGCATGCCTTGAGCCGCGCCACCTCTGCGAGGGGCCAGTTTGTAGCCAGAGTGGCGCGAAATTGCAAGCGTCAGAACGGGTTGCGCTCAGAGACCCAGGGCGCTGAGGTCTAAGTTTCCCGCCGACACGGGCGGACACCAGAAATAGCTGCCCGATAGCGGGCGCGTGAAAGCGAATAGCGCATCGCAAATTTGGTCATCCTCTCCGGCCATGCGGCGCAACTGAGCCTCGAACGCATCGAAAGACTTTCCGAAAGCGACAAACATCAACCCGGCGCCATCGCCGTCCACCCACGGCATCGAGCGCCGCAGAACAAACGCTTCGGGCGTGAAATTTTCTTGTGCCGTGCGTTTGACATGAGCCGAAGCCGGCGCGTCATCAAGTTCGACATTGTCGTGCCGGCGGCGGCCGATGATATCGTCGCGCGCACCCTCGGCGAGGGCCTCGAATAGATCAAAATTGTGGCGCCACTGCTGGACGGCGACAAAATTGGAGCCATCGCGCCCGCCGCCCGCGCCGCTGAGGATCGCCGCCGCGCGGGCGGCATCGCCCTTGGGGTTCTCGGTGCCATCTTCATAGCCGGTCAGATCGCGGACGCCGTCATATTTGAAACCGTCCGCCACGCGATTGCAGCGAAACGCCGGCGCCGCGTGTTGGGCGAAGGCGCGGGCCTGATGGAAAATGCGGCCGCGGTCATCACCGCGCTGCCACAGCCAGAGATCGGCTTGTGTCGAGGGAATGTCGTCGGCCGCGCCGTGTAACGCAGGAAACGGCCGCAGCCCTTCGATCGGCGATGCCAATCCGCTGAAAAGACTGGGGCCAAGGCCAATCACCGCATCCGGATTGAATCGACGCGATGCAAGGCCGCGCAGAACAGCAAGCGGGTCCGCGCCGGGCGCCAGGACAAACTCCATATAATGGGATTGCGGCGGCAACGGCGCGAGAATACCGGGCTGAGAAAAGCTCATGATAATGTTTGCTCGGGTTGCGCCGAACGGCGGTTATTTCTGGGTCACCACCATGGTCATTTGCCGGCCTTCCATTTTCGGCAATTGCTCGACCTTGCTGATTTCCTCGAGATCGTCGCGAACGCGCATCAAAACTTTCATGCCGAGATCCTGATGCACCATCTCGCGGCCACGGAAGCGCAAGGTGATCTTCACCTTGTCACCATCGTCAAGAAAACGCCGGATATTACGGAGTTTGACGTCGTAATCTGCCTGGCTGATGCCGGGGCGGAATTTAACTTCCTTGATGTCGATGGTTTTTTGTTTTTTGCGCGCGACCGCCGCTTTTTTCTGCGCTTCGTATTTAAACTTGCCGTAATCCATCAGCTTACAGACGGGTGGCTCTGCGCCGGGCGATATTTCGACCAGGTCATAACCGGTTTCGGCGGCCATTTCGAGGGCCCGGTCTATCGCGACGACGCCGACCTGCTCTCCCTCACCGTCGATAAGACGGACGCTGTCTACAGCGATATATTCGTTTACGCGCGGTCCAGTGCGCTTTGGCGGGACTAAACTGGTGTGTCTGACGATTTTGTTTCCCTCTCTGTTGCTCAATCACAAAAGGCCGCAGAATTAGATTCTCCGGCCCGGTAGCTCAATTATTCAGCTAATTCACCCGCGCCAGAGGTCCTGCTGCCTCTTTTTGAAGTCTATCCACGGCCTCATCCAGCGCAAGTATTTCTTGTTCCTTGCTGCCGAGACGGCGCATGGCGACGGTCCCGTTCTCGGCCTCGCGGCCGCCGACGGCGAGAATGACGGGAACCTTGGCGACGCTGTGTTCGCGCACCTTGTAACCAATTTTTTCGTTACGCAAATCCGCTTCGGCGTTCAGCCCCGCCGCCTTGAGCCGCGCCACCGTTTGGCCGGCATAGGCGTCACTGTCGGCGGTGATCGTCGCCACCACCACTTGGCGTGGTGCCAGCCAGAGCGGAAAACGCCCGGCATGATGCTCAATGAGAATGCCGAGGAAGCGCTCGAACGAGCCGAGGATCGCGCGGTGCAACATGACCGGGCGATGGCGCTCGCCATCCTCGCCGATATAAGACGCCTTAAGCCGCTCGGGCAGCACGAAATCGACCTGTAGCGTGCCGCACTGCCAATCGCGCCCGATGGCGTCGCGCAGAATGAATTCGAGCTTGGGGCCGTAAAACGCGCCTTCGCCGGGATTGTGCTGGACCTCGAGGCCGGTGCCTTTGACCGCTTCCAACAGCGCCCCTTCGGCGCGGTCCCAGACATCGTCCGTGCCGACGCGAACCGCCGGCCGGTCAGCGAAATTGACGCGTACTTGGTCGAAGCCGAAATCGCGGTAGATCGACATCAGGAGTTCGCAAAAACTTTCGGTCTCCGGCGTAATCTGGTCATCGGTGCAGAATATATGAGCATCGTCCTGCACGAAGCCGCGCACCCGCATCAGGCCGTGCAACGCGCCGGACGGCTCATAGCGGTGGCAGGCGCCGAACTCGGCCATGCGCAACGGCAAATCTCGGTAGCTCTTGATGCCCTGGCGGAAGATCTGCACATGGCCGGGGCAGTTCATTGGCTTCAATGCCAAAATCCGCTCTTCCGCTTCTGTGGTAAACATGTGCTCACGAAATTTTTCCCAATGACCGGAGGCTTCCCAAAGACTGCGGTCGATCAGTTCCGGGGTCTTGACCTCGACGTAACCGGCATCATCCAGGCGCTGGCGCATATAGGTTTGCAGCGTGCGGTACAGGCGCCAGCCATGCGGATGCCAAAACACCATGCCCATCGCTTCCTGCTGGAGATGGAACAAATTCATTTCGCGGCCGATGCGTCGGTGATCGCGCTTTTCGGCTTCCTCCAGGCGGTGCAGATAGGCGTTGAGGTCCTTTTCAGTCGCCCACGCAGTGCCATAAATGCGCTGCAACATTTCGTTGTCGGAATTGCCGCGCCAATATGCGCCGGCGATCTTGGTCAGCTTGAAGGCGCCAACACGCCCAGTAGACGGCAAATGCGGCCCGCGGCAGAGATCTATGAAATCACCCTGGCGGTAGAGGCTGACATCCTCGCCCTCGGGAATACCGGCGATGATCTCGGCCTTATAGTTTTCGCCGGCGTTCTTAAAGAATTCGACCGCTTTGTCGCGCGGCCATACTTCGCGCACGATCTCTTCGTCGCGCTCGACAATCTCCGCCATGCGCGCCTCGATCGCCACCAAATCCTCGGGCGTGAACGCCTCGGCGCGGGCAAAATCGTAGTAAAAACCGTTTTCGATGGCCGGGCCGATAGTCACTTGGGCATCGGGATACAGTTCTTTGACGGCTTCGGCCATGAGATGCGCGCTATCGTGACGCAAGACCTCCAGCCCCGCCGCGTCCTTGGCGGTGACGATGCTGATTGCCGCGTCCGTCTCGATGAGCCGCGAGAGATCCCATAATTCGCCATCGACCGACACCACAAGCGCCGCCTTGGCCAGGCCGGGGCCGATACTGGCAGCGATCTCCAACCCGCTAACCGGGTTCTCGAAGGAGCGCGTCGAGCCGTCTGGCAACGTAATGTCGGGCATGGACCTCTTTAAATCTGAACGCCGCAATAAATCTGAACGCCGCAGGAAACACCACAGGAAATACCGCAGGAAATACCGCAGTAAAAGTGGCGGCACTCTACTAGGCGCGCAACCCCTGTCAAGCCGCGCTATCCTTACACAATTATGGTTAAGCCAATGTCAACGAAGCGCTAACCTCCGCCACTCGCAGGTCGGCCAAGCGCTGCCGCTGCAAAAGCTGAACGGCAGGGCCATGCGGGGCCGTCAAAGCAGGGTCAGAGGCGCCAGAAAACAATACCGTGGCGGCGCAGCCGGCGGCGGTGATGACATGCATGGGGCCGGTATCGTTGCCGACCGCCGCCACGGCGCCGCGAGCAAGCGCGGCAATCTGGCCGAAATCTGTGCGCCCACACAGATTTCGCGCGGCCGGACAGATAGCGTTGATTTCCGCCAGCACTGCTCGCTCCGCCGCCGCGCCGAGCAAAAGCGGCAGATAACCGGCCTCAACCAGACCCGATGCCAGCTCGCCGTAGGCCTCGGCCGGCCAGCGCTTTTCAGGACGGTGCGCCGAGCCGCCGGGCACGAGGAGAACATATGGCTCAGCCGGCGCGAGGTCGGATATGTCGCCGCCCAGCCAAAACAAATCCAGCGCCGCGACCGCAACAACATCGGCCAAGGCGAGCTGTTCGCGTTGGCGCGCTACAGTGTGCATGGAATTGCGCTCTGGATTGGCATGCGGGTGAGAGCAGCCCCTGGCAATACCCGACCATTCCGGGCGGGGTGGGGCAAAGTAGCGGTAATAAGCGGTTGAGCGGCGTGAGGTCTGCAAGTCATATACGCGGCTGAAGCTGGCGCCGCGCATTCGCCGGCGGAGACCGAGCCACGCAGGAATGTTCCATTTCGAGGCCCGGGAATCGCACCAGACGCGATCGAAATAACCCGAGCGACGGGCCATCTCCTCAAACGGCACGGTGGTGAGAAGTGTGATCTGCGATTGTGCGTGATGCGCGCGGATTGCCGCGAATGGCCCCATCGACAGCACGAAATCGCCGAGCGCGCCATGTTTGATGACGAGAATTTCGCCGCTGGCCGGGCTCACCGGTCGCTCGCGACCGGCGGGTCGCCAGCCAAGACTTCGCGATAAACAGCGAGTGTGCTGTCGCACATTTTGTCGAGGGTAAAATTTTCCTCCACATGACGAATCGCCACCTGCGCCATCGATTTGCGCCGTTCAACATCGAGATCGAGAGCGGAGTTAAGGGCGCGGGCCAGGGCAACGGCATCGCCCGGCTCGACCAAAAGCCCGGTTTCACCTTCGAGAATGGTTTCCTTGGCGCCGCCATGATCGAAGGCGACGACCGGGCGGCCCATTGCTTGGGCCTCGACGATCACCCGGCCGAAGGCTTCCGGCTTGGTGGAAGCACTGACCACGACATCCGCCGACATATAGGCCGCCGGCATATCACGGCACGGCCCGGCAAAGCGCACTATATGGCCGAGGCCGTTTTTCTCGACCTGGCGTTCGAGCTGGTGGCGATAGTCGGTGCGACCCTGGTCGTCGCCGACAAATACAACAACGTAATCGTCGCGGGTGAGATGGGTCAGCGCATCGAGGAGCACGCCATGGCCTTTCCATGAGGTGAGCCGGCCCGGCAACATGATGACGGATTTGCCGTCGGGGAGGCGCCATTGCCCAGCAAGCTGGATAAGGCGCGCTTGCGGAACGGCGGCGGTACTAAAGACGGCGATATCGACGCCGCGGCGAATGACGCGCAGGCGGGTCTGGTCCATGGGATAGGTGTGGATGATGTGATTGGCGGTGAATTCGGAATTGGCGATGACCCGCTCGCCTTTCACCATGACGGCATTATAGCGCCGTTTGAGCGCGCCGGAGGTGCCGTAGGCGCCATGAAAGGTGGTGATGAAATGGCAGCCGGTTTTCTTTGCGGCGTGCAACGCGCTCCATGCCGGGGCGCGCGAGCGGGCGTGAATGATATCCACTTTTTCAGACCGGATCAGCTCGGCCAGACGCCCGGCATTGTTACGAATCTGGATCGGGTTTTTGCCTTTCAGCGGCAATTCAATGTGCCGCGCGCCGGCGGCTTCCACTTGACGCACCATCGCCCCGCCGGCCGAAGCGACAAGCGCGCGCCACCCGGCAGCGGTCAGGGCCTGGGCAATTTCGACCGTGGATCGCTCGGTGCCGCCGGGCACGTCAAGCTCAGGCACGACCTGGAGCACCAGCGGGCTGTTTCCATCCCGCGCGTTTGGTTGCCGCGCTTCCCGCGCGTTTGGTTGCCGCGCTTCCCGCGCTGCATCGCCAATGTTAGATTGAGAGGCGTTTGACACTCGCGTTCCGCGTCATAGTGAAAACAGGCATCGACCGGCCAGGAGATAGTTCCATATCTGATTTACCAGCGGCAAACCCTGAGAGTGCGCGCACCCTCGGCGCACCAGACGGGCAGACAATCGCCTACCATGTGCTAGAGGGCAAGACTCCCGGCGTGATGTTTTTGGGTGGCCTCATGTCTGATATGAGCGGCACCAAAGCAATTGCTTTGGAATCCCATTGCCGGGCGGCGGGGCGCGCCTTTGTACGCTTCGATTATTTAGGACATGGTGAATCGTCCGGGCGCTTTATTGACGGCACGATCGGCCGCTGGCATGCCGATACCCTTGCGGTTCTCGATCAGCTCGCCAGGGGCCCGCAAATATTGGTCGGCTCAAGCATGGGCGGATGGCAGATGTTGCTCGCCGCGCATGCCCGACCGGAGAGAATTGCCGGCCTGATTGGCGTCGCGGCGGCGCCGGACTTCACCGAAGACCTCATGTGGGATCAATTCGACGATGCGGCAAAAGCTCGCATCCGGGCGGAAGGAATCCTGCATCTGCCGTCCGAATACGAGGATACGCCTTATCCTGTCAGCCTCGCCCTGATCGAAAACGGGCGCGATCATCTGCTGCTGCGCGGCCCTCTGGCTCTCAATTGTCCGCTCCATCTGATACACGGCATGGCGGACAAGGACGTGCCGTGGCAAACCGCACTCAAGATCGCCAAAGCGGTGAGCAGCGAAGATGTCAGCGTGACTCTGGTCAAAGGCGGCGGCCACCGGCTGAGCACCGCAGCCGACCTCGCCCGCCTGGCATCGGCTGTTGACGCCATGGCGGCGCTCCACGACAGCTGATAAAGCCCTTTCAATTCCTAGTGAACGCGGGCCGCGCGGCCTAGGCAGAAAGCCGGCGATGCGCTATGTATCGAGGACATGCAGATATCTCATATGTTCGCTCACCTTTTGCCGCGCTGGCCAGGCGTGGTGCTGGCCATCGCCCTGTTGTTCGCCGCGCCGCTCGGCGGCATGGCAGCCCAGAGCCTAACGGACCTCGACACCAGGGCCGACGGCTCGCGCGTCCTCAATATGGTTGTCCATGACGCGCCGCGCACCGTGCCGGCATTCCAATTTGTCGACGCTGCGGGCAATCACTTCTCAACCGAGAATTTTCGCGGCAAGGTCGTGGCGCTGCATTTTTGGGCGACCTGGTGTATGCCCTGCCGCGCAGAGATGCCGACCATCGACGCGCTACAGAAATTGCTCGGCGGCGAGGACTTCACCTTTGTGCCCCTGTCGGTCGACCGCAAAGGCGCAAAGCTGGTGCAACAATATTATGCCGATCACGGTCTTACGAATGTGCCGCTCTATATGGATGAAGGAATGGATGCCGCGCATGCGATGCTCGTGAACGGCATTCCCTACACGATTCTGCTGAACCGCGACGGCCAGGAAATCGCGCGTATATTGGGCGACCGCGACTGGTCCACACCGGACGCGACAACGCTGATGCAGCGGCTGATCGAATAGGATCGCGCGCTTGGGGGAAAATGGCGGAGACGCCGTCCTGGGCATATAATCCGGCAGTTATGGAATTCTCTCTTTTGGGTATCGTCGTCGCTTTCGCCGCGGGCGTGATCTCGTTCCTGTCGCCTTGCGTGTTGCCGTTGGTGCCGGGCTATGTGTCCTATATTGCCGGCGGCTCGCTCGAGGATTTGACCGAGAATCCGACCGCCCGCAACCGCTTACGCGCGATCTATTTTAGTCTATTTTTCATTCTCGGATTTTCGCTGGTATTTATTGGGCTCGGCGCCAGCGCCAGCGCCGTCGGCGAGTTTTTGCTCACCAACAAGCGGCTGTTCGAGAACATCGCCGGCGCCGTGATCATCATCTTCGGCCTCTATCTGATGGGCGTGCTGCGCATCCCATTCATGGCGCGCGAAATGCGCTTCGTCAGCCGTGCCCCCGGCGGCCATCCCGCCAGCGCGGTGCTGCTCGGCACCGCCTTCGCCTTCGGCTGGACGCCCTGTATCGGCCCGGTGTTAGGCGCGATTCTCACCATGAGCGCCAACAGCAACGAGATCGGCACGGGCGTGATATTGCTCGCCTTTTACTCGCTCGGCCTGGGCCTGCCGTTCCTCATCGCCGCCGCCTTCACCGGCGCTTTCCTCAATTCGATGAAATCCATGCGGCGCTTCAGCCGGCCGTTCCAGATCGTCGCCGGCGCGATCATGGTGGCGATGGGCATTGCCCTGGTGACCGGCTATCTCAGCACCCTGGCGTTCTGGCTGCTCGAACTGGCACCCGGCCTGGCCACGCTGGACGGCGCGCTTATTTAGTTTTTTGAGGCTCTGCCGCGAGCAACGCCGTGAGGCCGGCGCGATAATCGGGATAGGCCAATGTCACGCCGAGTTCCCGTTTGATACGGCCATTCCAAACGCCCCGGTTTTCGGCCCAGAAACTTTGCGCCATCGCCGACAGGGTGGCGGCATCGAATTTTTCGAGCGGCGGCGGCGTGACGCCGAGCAATTCGCAGGCATGGGCGACCACAGCCGCCGGCTCCGCCGCCTCGTCATCGCAGACATTGTAAATCGCGCCGGCACGAGGTTTGGCCATCGATGCCACCAAAGTTTGTACAATGTCGTCGACATGAATCCGCGAGAAGCGATGACCCGGCTTATCGATACGCTTGGCGGTGCCGGCACGCACCGAGTCCAAAACGTTCCGACCCGGGCCGTATATGCCGGCGAGGCGGAAAATATGCGCCGGAACGCCACGCGCGCGCCCAAATTCGAGCCACGTCTGCTCTGCCGCTAGGCGGTGGCGGCTGCGCGTATTGCCAGGCGCCGGCGGATCGCTTTCGTCCACCGTATCGCCGCCGCGGTCGCCATAGACACCGGTAGTCGAGAGATACCCCATCCACACAATTCCCTCGACGGCGAAAATATTCTTGGCATGGCTGAGGATCACCGGGTCACCGGCATCGCCGGGTGGAATTGTGCAGAGCACATGGCTGGTACCAGGCTGGATCACAGCATTTTCAAGCGAGGTGCCGGAGATGCCCTCGGCGCCGAGCTCACGCAGCACATCGGCATCGCGCGACGTGCCGCTCACTTGCCAACCGGAGGCATGAAGAACACGGGCCAGGCGTGCCCCGGTGTATCCGAGGCCAAAACAGAACAGCCGGCCCGGAGCAAGCGCGCTATGATCGGAGGAATTCACGCTGCATATTGCCACAAATTATCGATGATTATGTTTGCCCATGAATATGTTAAGTGACAAAAACCCAACCGCCCTGCACCGCCGCCGAAAAGCCGCCCGCTTAATACGACGGGCGAAGCTGGTTTTGATGATGCTCACGCTTCTCGCTTGGCCCCTTTGGCCGGTGGCTGCGGCGGCGCAAAGCGTCGCGCAATCGCGCGAATATGACCAATGCATCGAGCTTGCCATGCGCGAGCCGGAAGCCGCTTTTGAGCGCGCCATCGCCTGGCGTGACCTTGGCGGTGGGGTAGCGGCGCGGCATTGCGTCGCCGTCGCACTCTACGGTCTCGGCCAATTTCGCGAATCGGCGCTCCGACTCGAGCGATTGGTTCAAGACAAAGTAAATACTGGGCTGCAAATTTCTCTGCTGAGCCAAGCGGGCAATGCCTGGTTGATGGCTGAAGAATATGAGCGCGCTCACGCCGTATTGAGTGCCGGCCTCGAGCTGGCGCCGGATCATCCCGATCTTCTGATCGATCGCAGCCTGGTTTACGCCGCCGCCGAGAATTATTGGGAAACCGTGGACGACCTCAACCGCGCCCTCGATATCGACCCGGACAACGGCGATGCGCTGGTGTTCCGCGCCAGCGCATATCGCTATCTCGACAGCCTCGATTTGGCGGCAGACGATGTGAACCGCGCACTAAGCTTCAAGCCGGCTCATGTTGCCGCCTATTTGGAGCGCGGCATCATCCGCCGCCTTTCCAACAACCCGAACGGCGCACGCGAGGACTGGCTACATACCATCAAGCTCGCGCCCGATTCGCCGGCGGCGGAGGCGGCGCGGCGCAATCTGGAAATGCTCGATATCAAGGCTCAGTAGCGCGCCACTCGGCGGCGACATCGCTGTCACTTTCATTTACCAGATGTTCGGCCCGCAATTTTTCGAAAATTGGGCCAGGTGCCAGGCGCGCCAGCGCCCAAACCGCCATCGCACGGACCAGCGGAGAATCGTCCGCAAGCCGCCGTTCGACCACGCCCACAAGCGCCAAATCGCCGGAATTTCCGATCGCAATCATCACGTTGCGGAGGAAGCGGTCGCGCCCCGTGCGCTTAATCGGCGAGCCTGAGAAATACGTACGGAAGGCGGCATCGTCCAATTCGGCAAGAGCCGCCAATCTCGGCGCGCTGAGCTCAGCGCGCGGCTGAAAGGCGTGCTCAGCGCCCGCGCGGGCGAACTTGTTCCACGGGCAAACCGCCAGGCAATCGTCGCAGCCATAGATGCGGTTACCCATGGCGGTGCGAAACTCGCGCGCGATATGGCCCTTATGTTCGATCGTGAGGTAAGAGATGCAGCGCCGAGCATCCAGTTGGTAGGGCGCGGGAAAAGCGTTGGTCGGGCAGCTATCGAGGCACGCACGGCAGCTGCCACAGGCATCACGTGCGGCTTCGTCCGGTGGCAAAACTAGGGTGGTAAAAATCTCGCCAAGAAAGAGCCAAGAGCCGAAATCACGCGACACCAGATTGCTGTGCTTGCCTTGCCAACCAAGGCCGGCGCGCATGGCGAGCGGTTTTTCCATCACCGGCGCGGTATCGACGAACAGTTTGACCTCACCACCAAGGCGTTGCGCGATGTCGCCGGCCAGGCGCTTCAGACGTTTTTTCATCACTTTGTGGTAATCAGCCCCTTGGGCATAGACCGATATGGCGCCGCGCTCGGGCGCATTGAGGATATCACCGGGCGGATGCTGGGGGCTGTAATCGGCGGCTAACATGATGATGCTGCGGGCTTCCGGCCAAAGCGCGTTCGGATCACCGCGTCGCACCGCATGGGTGGCCATCCAGGCCATATCGCCATGAAAGCCGCGCGCCAAAAACTCCTTTAAAGAATCACGTTCGGGCCCCGGACCAGCTGCTGCGACGCCAAAGGCCGAGAAACCGAGGTCGCGCGCCCAAGTTTCGATTTCGGCGCGGCGCTTGGCCCCGTCTGTGCGGGATTGGAGTGCTCGAACGGGCTTAGAAATCGAGGTCGGCATAATGTTTTGGCGGCGCTAATCCCGGGATGTGATCTTCCAGCAGCGACCTGAAAGACGGGCGCGATTTGATGCGCGCATACCATTCCTTGGCCGCCTCATATTTGCTCCACGGTACGTCGCCCATATAGTCGATGGCCGAAATATGGGCGCCCGCCATGACGTCGGCGAGGGAGAATTCGTCGCCGGCCAGCCAATTGCGGCGCTCGGTGAGATAGGCGATGTAATCCAGATGGGTACGAATATTGGCGAGACCAGCGCGAACCGCCTGAGAATCAGGCTCGCCCTTGGTGAGAAACCGCTTCACAAATTTTTCGCCAAGAATCAAATCGCTCACTTCACGCGCGAATTTATCATCGAACCAGGAAACCAGCCGGCGCACCTCGGCGCGCACCAACGGCGCGGTGCCGATCAGCGAGGGCGTTTTGTAGACATCTTCGAGATATTCCAGAATGGCGCCCGAGCCGCCAATCACGGCGCCGTCCGCCTCGACCAAAACCGGGACTTCGCCAGCCGGATCGAGAGTCAGAAATTCGATCCGGCGCTCCCAGGTTTTCTCCAGTACCAGCTCGAAGTCGAGGCCCTTCTCGGCCAAGGCGATGCGCACGGCGCGGCAGTTCGGAGTTAACCAGAGATGATACAGGGTTCGCATAGACGCCAGTCTAGCGTATTGCAAATCGCCGCCCAACGACGGAGATGCCTATGTCTGAAATCACTCGCCTGAGGGGTCGCCGAATTGTGAACGGCTTTGTGTGATCGCCGAGCCTGCGCATGATATATTTGGCCTTGGTAGAATTCATGAAAATGCGCGAACTTCTTATCTCCATCACTATTGTTGCTGCCCTGATAGTTGGGATTGCGGCCGGACCCTCTGCGCACGCTGAGAGCGGCAAACCTTTGATTGTGGTTGAGCTTTACACGTCCCAAGGCTGTTCTTCCTGCCCGGCGGCCGATGCCTTTCTAGGCGAACTGCTGGACATGCGAACGGATATTATCGGCCTCGAATTTCACGTCGACTATTGGGATAATCTAGGCTGGAAGGACATATTCTCCAGCACCGAATCGACGGTGAGGCAGCGCGCCTACGCCAGGACACTTGGCCTTTCATACGTTTTTACGCCGCAAATGGTGATCAACGGCAGCGCTAGTGAAGTCGGATCGGACAAGATGGCGGTGATGACGGCGATCGAAAATGCGCGCGATAACAGCGCGCGGCATCTCGACATCACAGTGACCCAGGATAGCGATGGCGGGCTGAAGACTGCGCTACCTGCGGCGGCGACTGGAGAGGGAGATGCGACAATCTGGTTGGTCAATTTCGACCGCCACCACCGCACCGAAGTCACGGCCGGAGAAAACACCGGACGGATGATGAAAAACAACCATGTCGTCCGCGGCCACAAAGCAATAGGCACCTGGACCGGCGCAGCGTTGGAAATATCAATTGAGCCAGATCAACTGGCCGGCGAGGGCGCGTCGGATGGCTGTACGATCCTCGTCCAATCGGGCAAATCCGGCCCCATCATCGGCGCCGCTTCGCTGTGGCTCGATGGCGCGAGCTAAGTCCTAAGCGCTCAACGTCTTGGTTAATAACCCGGCCAACCGACGGCTGAACGAGGCCGGATCAGGCAGCGCTTCACCTTCGAGAATTCGCGCCTGATCCAGCAGCAAATGAGCGGCATCCTCAAGCGCCTCCGACGCCCCTTCGCGGCTCACCAGAGCCGCCAGTGCGCGGGTCAGTGAATGGCTGGGGTTGATTTCGAGCACACGCTTTTGGTCGGTGACGGGCTGCTGATGCTGGCGCAGCAGGCGCTCAAAATGCATATCCACATCGCCCTCATCCGCGACCAGGCAAACCGGGCTCTCAGTGAGGCGCGATGAGGTGCGCACGTCCTTGACTTCTTCGCCGAGCGTGAGCTTGACTAAGGCGATGAGCTTGTCCATGTCGCTGTCGCTCGCCTTCTCATCATCGCCTGCGGCGGCGGCGTCCTCGCCAGAGCTATTCTTAACGGTTTCGAACTTATCGAGATCGGCCGAGCCTTGGGTGATCGAGCGGAATGCCTTACCGTCGAAATCGGCCGCGGTGGGCAGCCAGAATTGATCGACCGGGTCGGTCATGAACAGCACATCGATACCGCGCGCCTTGAAACCTTCCAATTGCGGGCTCCTTTCGAGCCCGGCGTCGGCACTGCCGCTCAGATAGTAGATCGCCTCCTGGCCTTCAGCCATGGCGGCGACATAATCACCGAGCGATATCCATTTTTCGCCGGACGTGAGCGAGCGAAAACGCGCTAGTTTCATCAGTTTTTCGCGGCTATCCGACGCTTCATAGATGCCTTCTTTGAGAACCGCGCCGAAATTCTCCCAAAAATCAGCGTAATTTTCTGGTTCCTTTTTGGCCTTTTTCTCCAGTTCAGACAGAATGCGCTTGACTAGGCCGGAGCTAATTTTGGCGAGCAGTGGATTGTGCTGCAGGGTCTCGCGGCTGACGTTGAGCGGCAGATCGTTGCAATCGACGATGCCGCGCATAAAGCGCAAATAACCAGGCACAAGGCCATCGCATTCCTCGGTGATGAAGACCCGCTTCACGTAGAGCCGCACGCGATGCGCGCGCGCCGGATCGAATAGGTCGAACGGCCGCATGTCTGGCACATAGACGAGCGCGGTATATTCGAAGCGCCCCTCGGCGTGCATATGCACGGTCATCCAGGGATCGCCCGGCAGATGCGCGACGTGGCGATAGAATTCCTTGTGCTGATCCTCCGTGATGTCGCTCGCCGGGCGGGTCCATAGCGCCGAGCCTTCGTTTAGCGTCTGCGCCGTGCCGTCATCTTCGAGCAGTTGAATGGGCAGCGCGATATGGTCGGAATAGGTGGAGATGATATGGCGGATACGCAGAGGATCGAGGAAATCCGCTTCGGTCTTGCGCAAATGAAGGATGATGCGGGCGCCGCGCGCCGAGCTATCATCGCGCAGGATTGAGAATTTGCCGCGGCCCTTCGATTCCCAATGCCATCCGGTATCTTCGTCGGCGCGCCGTGTGAACACCTCGACCTTGCTGGCGACCATGAATGACGAATAGAAACCGACACCAAATTGGCCGATCAAGTTGGTATCGGCCGCCGCTTCGTCTTCATTCTCTTTCATTTGCTTGAGAAAGGCTTCGGTGCCCGAGCGCGCGATGGTGCCAAGATTTTGCACCAGATCTTCATGGTTCATGCCGATGCCATTGTCTTGAATGGTCAGCGTGCGCGCCTCTTTATCGACCGACAGCGTGACTTTGAGGTCCGGGTCGTCAGCCAGCAGGCCGGGCTCGGTGATGGCGGCATAGCGCAGCTTGTCGCAGGCATCCGAGGCATTGGCGATCAACTCGCGCAGGAAGATATCTTTATCTTTGTAGAGCGAGTTGATCATGAGATCGAGCAGCTTGCTGACCTCGGCTTGGAACTCATGGGTCTCTGATTTGGCCGATTCAGCTTTGGCCGACTCGGCCTTTGCCGCGCCGCTTTGGGGCGCTTCTTCTACCGGGGCTTCGCCCATGGCGACTATCTCCTGCTTATATAAGGAACTTGGCCGCAATATGTGTTGCCGCGGGAGCACGTTCAAGCCCCCCGGTGTTTCTTATCAAGTGATTGCGCTGGATTAACTTGCTTTCCCCGCAGTCCCGTCCGATGCTTTTCGGATGGCGGATAAGCGCGACCGGGATCGCCGCATCACGGCGGTCCTTGGCCCCACCAATACCGGCAAGACGCATATGGCGGTGGAGCGGATGCTGGCCCACCGCTCGGGCCTTATCGGCTTTCCGCTGCGTCTCTTGGCGCGCGAAATCTACGACAAAGTGGTCGCCCTGAAGGGCCCGCGCGCCGTTGCCCTGATCACCGGCGAAGAAAAAATCCTGCCGCCCAAGCCGCGCTATATCCTGGCCACGGTCGAATCCATGCCGCTCGACCATGCTGTGGATTTTCTCGCCGTCGATGAAATTCAATTGGCCAGCGATCCCGAACGCGGCCATGTCTTCACCGATCGCCTGCTGCACGCGCGCGGAACCGTGGAAACCATGTTCCTTGGCGCTGACACCATCCGCCCGCTGATTCGCCGCCTCGTTCCCGAAGCGGTGTTTACCGGCCGGCCGCGCTTTTCGGAACTGCGCTATTCCGGCCATAAGAAGCTCGGCCGTTTGGCGCCGCGCACCGCCGTGGTGGCCTTTTCGGCGCAGGACGTCTATGCGCTGGCCGAGGTCATGCGGGCGCAGCGTGGCGGCTGCGCCGTGGTGCTCGGCGCGCTCAGCCCGCGAACCCGGAACGCCCAGGTGGCGATGTATCAGGCCGGCGAGGTCGACTATCTGGTGGCCACCGACGCGATTGGCATGGGGCTCAACATGGATCTCGACCATGTTGCTTTTTCGGCTCAGCGGAAGTTCGACGGCCGCAACATGCGGCAATTGAATGCAGCGGAACTGGCGCAGATCGCGGGGCGCGCCGGGCGCCATCTTAGGGACGGCACGTTCGGAACCACCGCAGATTTGCAGGAAATCGACAGTGAGGCTGTCGAGGCGGTGGAACAGCATCGCTTTCCCAAAATCAAAGATATTTTTTGGCGCAATTCCGATCTTTCATTTCATAGCTTAGAGCGCCTCACTCAGAGCTTAGACAGGCCACCAACGGTGGCTGGATTACGCCGCCTGCGTGACGGCGCCGATCATCTAACCCTGTTGGCACTGAGCCGCGATGAAGAGGTTCGGGCGCTGGCGAGAGCACCGGATCTGGTGCACCTGCTATGGGAAGTCTGCCAAATTCCCGATTTTCGCAAGACACTTGCCGATAGCCATATCAGCCTGGTGCGGCAAATATTCCTTAATTTGGCGCAATCGGGGGCGCTGCAGGAGAGCTGGATCGCCGAACGTATTGCCGGCCTCGACCGCGGCGACGGCGACATCGATACGTTAACCACCCGCATCAGCCATATTCGTACCTGGACATATATCTCGCACCATGCCGCTTGGTTGGCCGACGCGCGCCATTGGCAGGAGCGCGCGCGCGCCGTCGAAGACAGGCTGTCGGACGCTTTGCACGAGCGCTTGACTCAGCGTTTCGTCGACCGCCGCGCCGCCGCCCTGGTGCAGCGGATGGGCGAGTCCGACGCGCTCATCGCCGCGATCAGCGCGACCGGTGATATCCTCATTGAGGGTCATGCGGTTGGCCGAATAGTGGGCTTCCGCTTCCTTCCGGACAATCCGAAGGGCGATAACAATGCTGCCTCAAGCGCCGCGCAAAAAATTCTCGGCGGTGAGATCCGGCGCCGGGTCAGCGCCCTTGAACAAAGCCCCGACGACGACATCAGCCTCGATTTGGCTGACGCGACGGAACCCGCCACGGATTTCGAAAGCGGCACAATCCGCTGGCGCGGTGCCCCGGTCGCCAAGTTGACGACAACTGACGACGGATTGAAGCCGGGCTTGCAAATCCTTTATGCCGAGGCGCTGAACGGGCCACAGCGCGAGCGAGTGCGACGCCGGCTGGCAGTTTGGTTGGAGCGTCGCGTGGCAGCGGCCGCGAAGCCGCTGCTGAAACTGCGCGATGCGCCTCTGACGGGTGCAGCGCGCGGCATTGCGTTTCAGCTTTGCGAGGCGCTCGGTTGCGTCCCGCGAACCAAGCTCGAAGCTGAAATTACAGCGCTCAACAGAGCCGAGCGCGCCCAACTGTCGGCCCTGGATGTGAGCATCGGTGACCTCAGCGTCTATTGCCGCGCCATGCTGAAAAATTCTAGGTCCGAGTTCGCTGCTCTGTTGTGGGCGGTCACGCAGGAAACGGAAATACCGCGCCGGGGCGCCAATCCCGCGGCGGTTGGTTTCGCGAAAGATCCCGCCACACCACCCGGAGGTTACAATGCCATGGGCTTTGTCGTTCTGGGGCAACGGGTGTTGCGCGCGGATATGGCCGAGCGGCTGATCGCCGGCCTCGGCAAGCGTAGTCGGGCCGGACATTTTGCGGCCGACACCGCCCTTCTCGCCATTGCCGGATGCAGCAAGAAACAATTTCCGAAATTAGCGGCGGTGCTCGGCTACAGCGTCGCCGGCATCGGCGAAGATGGCCGGCAGCGCTATCGGCACATTCCTCGCCCAACCAACGGCAAAGCCAAGAAGAAACCGCGCTCAAAGCGCGCCGACCCCAATTCGCCGTTCGCCAAGTTGGGCAAGCACGCGCTTTTCAGCGCCGGTCGGCAGGGTGCTAACAAAGTTCGGGCCAACAAGAGCAGCGTGTGAGCGAAACCCAGAGGCTGGACAAATGGCTGTGGCAGGCACGGTTCTACAAAACCCGAGGCCTGGCGCAGCGCATGTGCGCCGCGGGCAAGATACGGATTAATAGTCAGCGCATCCGCAAGGCGCATTACGCTCTGAAACCGGGCGACGTCTTGACTTTCCCCCAGGGCTCCCGCATCCGAGTGGTGCGCATTCTTGCCATGCCGGAGCGTCGCGGCCCAGCCACCGAGGCACAGCGTTGCTATGAAGAAATCGAGGGCGATGAAGCGGCATCCTCCAGCGCCTAAAACGGCCCGCCTCGAAGACATGAGCGGCATCAAAATTGCGTTGCGCGTGGGCTCCTACCCGGGCCTTAAACTGTGGTTGAGTTGGCCGCTGTTGCTGTGTTAGGCATCGCTCATGCTCAATCGTATCAAAGCGCTTTTCGAGGCCCCCGACGGAGGCAGCGTGGAAGCACATAGTGTGAACGAAATTCAGCTGGCGGCCGCCGCGCTGCTGGTTGAGGCCGCTTGCCTCGATGAATCTTACGACGAGGTGGAACGTGAAACCGTTCGCCGTGTGCTAAGTCAGGAATTCAAGCTCTCCGAGGAAGAACGCGAAACCCTCATCCTGCAAGCCGAGGCAGCGCAGCATGAAGCCACCGACCTGCATCGCTTCATCCGGAAGTTCGATGCGAACTTCGGCCACGCGGAACGTTTGAGACTGATTGAGATGTTGTGGCAAGTGGTCTATGCCGACGGCGAACTGCACGCGTATGAAAGCAATTTGATCCGCCGCATCGGCGGCATGCTGCATGTGACCGATCGGGAACGGTCTGAAGCACGCCAACGGGTATTAGCTGCGCAATAAGGGAAGCACTTAGCCAAGCCCAAAATTCATCCCCACTCGTCCGCCGAATTGGCGGATTGCCGAAGGCAGAGAGGAAAAAATGACCTATTTGGTGACCGAATCCTGCATCCGTTGCAAATATATGGACTGCATCGAAGTGTGCCCGGTGGACTGCTTCTATGTCGGCGAAAATATGCTGGTCATCCACCCTGATGAATGCATTGATTGTGGCGTCTGCGAACCGGAATGCCCGGTCGAAGCCATCATTCCCGATACCGGCGGTGGAGATGATGAGGCCAAATGGTTGGAAGTAAACACGAAATTTGCCGAAATCTGGCCCAACATAACGCGTAAAGGCGAACCTCCGGCGAATGCCGATGATTTCAAGGATGAAATAGGAAAGTTCGATAAATACTTTTCTGAAAAGCCCGGCGAAGGAACTTAATAGAAATTAATCAAGTATATACACGGAACAAACTACCCGATCCCGAGTCGAATTAGGCCCCTGCCGCACGGCGGGCGTACCGTAATCTGTCGTTGCGCTGTATTTTGGGCACTGTATTTAAAGGCCATTTTGTGATATAGTCGTCCGACGTTGAAGCAATGGGTGGGGTATCCTCGCCCATCACTTATTAGCGCGGCAGCAATTATCCATCCGGCGAAGCGCACCCGGGCCCGTTTCGGGAGCGACACTTGGCCGCGGAGCTGGCCGACGCATATCGCAGCGAACTCGCGCAAACTGGAAAACGGTAAAATTGGACATGACAGCAGCAAAATCGGCCGCGACACGTAAGCCGGCTAAGAAATCTTCGGCCAAACTCAAAACGCCACCCGCGGCGGCAACCAAAGCCGCCAAGCCGAAGGCAGCCAAATCTACGGCCAGCGCCGGCAAGCGCGTCAGCGCCAAAGCAAAACCGGCGGCCAAGCCGAAATCGACTGCACCAACAAAAAAACCAGCCGCGACAAAGCCCAAGGCGGCAGCGGCCAAACCGGCTGCTGAAAAAGCGAAAATCAGCAAAAAGGCTGCACCGAAAACCGTGCCGGCACCGAAATCCGCTCCGGCGCCAAAGTCCGCCCCGATCAAGAGCGTGGCAGCGAAGCCCAAAGCAGCCACCAAACCGAAGGTCGAGGATTTGCGAGGCTTCGCGATCAAGGATCATGTGGTTTATCCGTCGCATGGGGTCGGCCAAATCACCGGCGTCGAGGCGCATGAAATTGGCGATATATCGTTGCGGGTGTTTGTTGTCGTGTTTGACAAGGAAAAGATGACTTTGCGTGTGCCAATCGATAAGGCAACCAGTTCGGGCATGCGCAAATTGAGTTCGCAGCAAAAGATGGAGCAGGCGATTTCCACGCTGAAAGGCCGGGCCCGCACGCGGCGCGTGATGTGGAGCCGGCGCGCTCAAGAATATGATGCCAAGCTCAATTCCGGCGATCCAGTTGCTATTGCCGAAGTCGTGCGCGACCTGCACCGAGACGAGGGCCAGCCCGACCAGTCCTATAGCGAACGGCAAATGTATGAGGCCGCGCTCGAGCGATTGGCACGTGAATTCGCGGCGGTGGAAAATACCGACACGGAACAAGCGGCGGAGAAGCTGGAAAACGTCCTGCGCGCCGCCTGACCAAGCGGGAAAACCGTCATGGCCGGGGTGGATCGAGACATATTTGCCACCTTTCGCCGCGCGCGCCGCGTCTGGGCGGTGGCAGCCATTCATGGTGAAGCCAACCGCTTAAACGCCTTGCACGAATTGCTTGGAGATCGCCTGTGCGACGGCGACCGCCTCGTGTATCTCGGAAATTACATGGGTCACGGCACGGCGGTCGGTGAGACGATCGACGAGCTGTTGCTGTTCCGCCGTCAATTTCTGGCGTCGCCAGGAATTTTTTCCTGCGATATCGCCTACCTGCGAGGCCAGCAAGAGGAAATGTGGCATAAATTGCTACAACTCCAGCTCGCTGTGGGCCCGTCCGAGGTGTTGACCTGGATGCTCGAGCAAGGGCTGGAAACGACCCTTGCCGCCTATGGCGGCGACCCTGAAACAGCTCTCCGGCGCGCCCGCTCCGGCGCCCTGGAACTGGCCCGTTGGACCAACGAATTGCGCCAGCGCATGCAGGAAAAGGGTGGCCATGTTGAGCTTATGTCGAGCCTACGGCGGGCGGCGTTTACCGACGACGGGTCTCTGCTCTTCGTCCATGCCGGAATCGATAGAAAACGCCCTCTCGACGCCCAGGGCGACGCGTTCTGGTGGCACAGCGAAAATTTCGCCGATATGGATTCACCCTATTCCGGCTACCGCAAGGTTGTACGCGGGTTTGAGCCCGATCATAGCGGCGTCCAGGTCGGACCGTACAGCGCCACAATAGATGCCGGTTGCGGCTTCGGCGGGCCGCTGACATGCGTCTGCTTCGATACGAACGGCGAAGAAGTCGAGCGCCTCGAAGCCTGATACTCTACCCCCGTAGTGACCTTCAACCCGGCTCGGCGGCGACCTGCGCGGCGGGACAGGCGTGCGCATTTGCGTGCCCTGACTTAACAATAATGTGATGTCAATTTAATCGGTCGACATTGTGCCGGGCGCGCAACGCCGTTAGAGTTTTTAATTATTCTAATAAGCCAATGCATGTGAGCGCTCATATCCAACAAACGAAAATCCCCTGGGAATCCTCATGTCGGCATATAACAGCAACCATCACACGCAACGAGCTGAGCGGCGCTTTTTTACCGAATCGATCAACGCCCCCCTGCTGACTCGCGAGCATGAACAAGAACTCGCCATAAGATGGCGCGACGAAGATGACGAGACGGCGCTGCACGAAATTGTCTTCGCTTATTCACGCCTGGTGATCAGCACCGCCATGCGATTCCGCAATTACGGTCTGCCGGTCGCCGATCTTATTCAGGAAGGCTGTATTGGCCTGTTGCAGGCAGCCGGCCGCTTCGAGCCTGAACGAGAGGTGCGCTTTTCCACCTACGCAATCTGGTGGATCCGAGCTGCCATGCAAGATTATGTGCTGCGCAACTGGTCGATCGTGCGCACCGGAACGACGGCGGCGCAAAAATCACTGTTTTTCAATTTCCGCCGCCTGCGCAACAAAATCGATCGTGTCGACGGCCCGCTTCGGCGCGAGGGACGCGAACGCATTGCCTCTGAACTGCGCGTCCGGCTCAAGGATGTTGAGATGATGGAAGGTCGCCTTTCAGCGAGCGATCAATCTCTCAACGCGCCGATGGGTGAAAACGGCGAGGCCGAATGGCAGGATTTTATCGTCGACACACGTCCGCTTCCGGAAGAGACCGTGTTCAAGCATGTCGATGGTATGAGCCGCTCCGCCTGGCTCCATGAGGCGCTCGATACGCTCTCCGAGCGCGAGCGCATCATCATCGGCAAAAGGCGGTTGCGCGATGAAACCGTGACGCTGGCGGAACTCGGCCGCGACCTTGGTATCAGCAAGGAGCGGGTGCGCCAGATCGAGCACAAGGCGCTGGATAAACTGCGTGGCCTGATGGCCTGCCGGGTCGAACATCCCGGCGATTTAATCTTCGAATTAATTGCAGCCTATTCGCTGATGATCTTAACGCGCCGGCCCGGCGCCAACGGCTCGTTCGCACCGAGACCGTTCAGAACGAGGAAACGCTCTAGCGGAAAATCCTCGACCGTCATGCTTCGCGCGAGCGATTTGGACGTATCGCCGGGTCGCACTGTGATGACGCGCACGCGAAGCGGCTTCAGGGCTGCAGCCGCAGCCGCGCTCATCCGATTGAAGCTGAAGGTGGTGCGACGATATTCCTCGTTGAAGCTGGCCGACTGATCGGGCGGCGTGAGGAACAGGAAGCGGTAGATCTGATCGCGCGAAAAGCGGATGGCGACAAAGCGCACATCGAGCGGGCCTTCACGGCCCGATATGCGTCCGGCGCCGGTCGCCGCTTCCATGCCGTTGATATCTATGGTCTCGACGCCGGTAAAATTGAAATCATCCGCCCAGACGCGGGTGAGATAGCGCTGGGTGCTGAGGTTCGGGTCGTCCAACTTGCGCCCATCGAAGCGAATGAGCGCGCCGCCCGAATGCTCGCCAAACACCGCAGCCACGCTATTTTGAAGACGAAATCCGGGCGGTGCGGTGAAGCGGAATTTAAGGCCGGCATGGGCAAATTCACGCCCTCGGACGTAGCCTTGATGCGGTGAATCGCCGTAGATCATGCCGTCGATCTGGTTGAGATAGATATCGGCGTCGCGCGCCAG